>ERZ791901.1050-NODE-1050-length-13797-cov-6.348785_pt1 | contig 13797 bp, 18 predicted proteins | sample MGYA00510150_ERZ791901 | MGnify/ENA primary metagenome ERZ791901 (study PRJEB30046, sample SAMN00792058) | human gut metagenome | study: EMG produced TPA metagenomics assembly of the A metagenome-wide association study of gut microbiota in type 2...
TTTCTGCTATGGACTTTTCCCATTTTGCTGTTTTCCAAGATTTACGGAGTGCATCAGCGAATGTCGGGTACTTTGTACGGGCGTTCGTAAATAGGGCCCAAGCTTTTTTCATTATCTTGCTTAAATCGTAACGTTTCATATCTTTTTTATGTATTGGTTTAATTTTGATGATGCAAATGTATAGTTAAATCTAACGGCAAACAAGTGCCTCGTTAGATTTAACTAATCTTTAACGCATAATGAATATTTAGTTAAACCATGTCAAAATATCACTAATGAGTAGTTATTTCTAATTATATATTGTTTTTATATCTATCTTTGCCGTTAGTAATAACTAAACATAAATTGTTATGGATATCAAATCAGTAATCAAAGCGCACGGATATACTATTGAACGTATAGCGAACGAATGGGAAAGTAAAAACGGTAAGTCAATAACTCGTGGGGCGTTGTCTCAATCTATCAACAATAACCCTACTATTGACACCCTTCAAAAGATTGCAAATGTTATAGGATGTAAGGTTGGAGACTTTTTTGCTGATGAACTGGATAATGCAATACGTTGTCCTAACTGCGGTGCTAAGCTGGAGCTAAAGCAGAAAGAGAATTAATATCAAAGTAGAATAGTCATGAATGAAGATTTAAAACTGTTGTTAGATAAAGCTGACACACTCAAAGGGGAGTTATCCGCTTTACGTCCATTACCGGAAGATGCGCTGCAAAAGATACAGGATGCCTTGGATATAGAATATACTTACGAAAGTAACCGGATCGAAGGTAATACCCTTACATTACAGGAAACCGCATTAGTAGTAAATGAAGGAGTTACCATATCCGGCAAGTCTATGCGTGAACATCTGGAGGCTATCAATCATAGCGAGGCTATTGATTATATCAAAGATATAGCGAAGAAGGATATAGAGATAAGCGAACGCACTATCAAAGAAATACATGCTCTTATCTTGCATGGAATAGATCGTGAAAATGCCGGGCGGTATCGCACCGTTCCCGTTATGATTTCCGGTAGTACCCACATGCCGCCACAACCTTATCTAATACAGAAACAAATGGAGGATTTTATGATAAAGTACCGGCAGATGGAGGAAGAAAAAGTACATCCGGTACTTATAGCCGCATATCTTCACGACGAACTTGTACGTATTCATCCGTTTATTGATGGAAACGGGCGAACGTCACGTTTATTGATGAATCTTTATCTTTTACGGAGTGGGTATACATTGGTTACTTTAAAAGGTAGCAATGAGGATAAAATAAGTTATTATAAAGCACTGGAAGAATCTCATACAGAGAATAAGCCGGAAGCCTTTCAAAAACTTGTTGTTGAGGCCGAAATTGCCTCTTTACAAAGATATTTATTCATAATGCAATAGGGTATGAATACAAATGAAATAGATAAGTTGAGCTTTGCAAAAGCTCATGCCTTGTTTGAAACTGGAGATATAGATCGTATTGAGGTGAGAACCGTAAAGGGATTGTGTGACATACACCGTTATTTGTTCGATGGGTTGTACAAGTTTGCTGGACAGGTGCGTACGTTGAATATAGTAAAGGGAAACTTTCGTTTTGCTAATTGTATGTATCTTGATGTGATGCTCCCAGTAATAGAAAAGATGCCGGAAACGAAATTTGAGGAAATCATTGCTAAATATATATGATTGTAGCCATATCCGAAGAATTGCTGTTTAAGCTAGTAGAATTTGCAGAAAATCTGGGTCGTAAAAAAGAACGGATCAACTCCTTTAAAGAATCTCAATTTATATCTCAAAATCAGGCGCATATCCGGTATGGCAAAGGAAATGTTACTAAATGGGTAAAAGCTGGAATAGTGAAGAGATATAAAGATGCTGATGGAAAATTACGTTCCGGCGTCCGTTATAATGTGCTTGACCTGGAATCAGCTGCTTTTAAATGTAATTATATGAAAGAACTTTCTCCTTTGGCAAAGGCTGAAATGAGAGAAATAATAAGCCCCGTTCCTTGATTGGTTCGGGACTTTTGTTTATACTTAGCCATTAAAACTATAATTTATATTCATCATTCAGACGTTTTATGATCCTTTTTATTGTTGAGGCGGATAATTTATACTTGTTTGAAAGAAAGTCCCGAATTTCGGCTTTCTTTCGTCCTTCTGTAAGCATATCTCTATACTCATAGAACATATCAAGATACATTATATCATCTGCGCTCACTCCGTTTCTGTTCATTGTAGCGAGTAGAAAGCGGCTTGATGCTAAAACCTCATATACTTTCATCTGCTTTGGGAGTATAAGGTAAGAAATCAAAGCCTTTAAACTCTTTACTGTTGATGGTATGAGTTACCTTTTGTTTATCAGAAAGACCTATAATTCGGGAAACTATATTGGGATTAAACGCACCAACAATAGCACCTTCTAATTGTTGTGTCCTGATGACATTCTCTATGCGTGTAATGACTACGGAAAAATCTTCATGACTACCTTTTTTAAAATCGTTCCAAAAGGACTTACTAACATCTAAATAAGCCATTAACCCGGTCAGAGAGTAAGGACGTTGTGTAGGGTTTTCTTCTTTTTCCTTTATTTCTCCTTTCGTTTTATTCTTGATTACTTTCCATGGAGTCCTGTCACAATAGGCAAAATACTCACAGGCTGCTTCCCACAACTGTTCAGGAGAAGCAAAACGCTTGCTTCTCCCATGCTTATTTCTCAACTTCCAAAATTGGTTTCCTTTAGGTGCAGACATAACTAATGTTCTTTTAATTGTTTGATTAAATCCGCTTCTTCCTGATTCTTGACTACAACGGTCAATCCTGTAGAAACTTCTCCTGAATGTTCGGTGTTCTGTTTGTTCTTCCATCTGTCAGGAGCAAGGTTTGTAAGAAGGAATATACCAGCTCCCACATTAGGCTCAACACGGACATTTTTTCTTACTTCCTTTTTCAACTTCTTTTTCTTGCCTTCCATATAGTATTCGGAAGAAACCTGTTCGTATTCATACCCAATGGCAGACCTTGCAAGGGAAGAAACAACATTGCGTTCTAACCCGTTTTTGAAATCTTCTTTCGCCTTTTTTATAGCAGTTCCGAAAGTTTCATTTTCCATCCACCGGTAATAGGTACTCTTTCCGATTCCCATTACATTACAGAAGTCAATAAGCTTTGCACCGCCATAATCTATAAGTCCGTTTTCACATACCCAGTCAACGCACTTTTGAATTATCTGTTCATTAAATTTTGCCATATCTTCAATAGTTTTTAATTAATATATTATAAGTTACCTAAGTTTTCAAGTACTTCAACCCGTTTCCCAACTGTGTTTATTTCGGTTACAGATACTACAGGATTAGGCATCATCTGGACTCCCTTTGCAACCGCCCTAGCAAGCATATCCTCTCCCATGGTCTGATTACTTGATGCGGTGATATTTATTGGAACTCCTCCACCCATTTGGTTAAATGAGGAAAGGATTGGGGCAAACAATTCTGTCGCTCTCGCTGTCATTACTGACTCTCCGTTACTTAGTTGTGCCGGGATGCTATCGCTCGTTCCAGTACCTGGCCCGGTAACTAATCCACCAGTTGCGAACTTGGCGGATTTCACGGTTTTAATGGCTGTAGCAATGTTTGCCATGATTGTAGTGACGGTTGTCGCTATAGCTGCAATGTTACCGGGGAACGGAACCGATTGTGCCTGTGCGATTCCGGCAGCAAGGGCTTTACCTGTATTTACTGCAATTTCTCCCAAAGCAAGAACTTTTGACAGTTTGGCAAATCCTTCGTTTACCTCTCCCAAAGCATCAATGGCACTTGTCAAATCATTGTATAACAACTTCGTGCTATCAACCTTGGCGGTTTCTATTTGTACCTCAATCCCAGCTATTTTTTGTTTTTGCTTGACTTTTCTTCGGTCATATTCTTCATCGGTTTCGTCCTTCTGTTGTCTCATATTGTCAAGAACTTCATTTTCTTGCGTCAAAGAAGTTTGTAATTCTTGAATTTCATAGGCATACTGCGCCTGTTTTAATTGTGATTCGGAAGCCCCTTCATTTGCCATTTTTTGCAGCTTAATGTCGTTTTGGGATTCCAATAAATCCAATTCCGCTTTGGCTCTGTCTTCCAACGCTTTCTTTTGTTTATCCCATATTTGTTTGTTAGCGGCATCAACAAGTTCGGCTTCTTTCTTTTTGTATTTGTCTATTATCGCTAGTTTCATATCTTCCGTCAGTTCTGTGTCTGACAAATCCGCTTGGCGTTGAACTCTTAGCTGTTCCAGTTTTAATTCTAGTTCTTTTTCAGAACCTTTTTTAACTGATTCAAGCTGTAACTCTATGAGCTTCTGCCTATTGGCAATTTCCTTTTGCAGTTCTTCATCCGACAACTTTTGCAATGCCATCTTTTTTTGTTCTTCCAAAGCATATATTTGCTTGTTTATGGCTTCTTGTGTTTTGGGCGTCAAATCTTTTTCTGTGGTAAGACGGGCTTGTAGGTCTTTTATCTGTCTGTCATATTGATGTTCTATTACTTCGCTTTGTTTTTTCCGGCTATCCTTTACAAGTTTTAGTAACTCATCTTCCATCTTCCGTATTTCTTCAATTTCCTTTTTCTTGGCGTTAATTTCCAAACCGGATTTCTTTCCACCGTTAGCAGGAAATGTACTTTTGTCCGTAACAGGGGTATAATTTGTAATGCCCTCTATCTGTTTCTTCAAGGACTCAACGGTCGCCAACTGGTTCATGCGTTCAGCCCAAGATTTTTTTATGTCCTGGTTTATTTGGCTATTGGTGCGGTCTAATCCCAGTCCCTGTTTCCAAAATGAGGCTTCATTCAACTCTTTGCTATATTTATTATTTAAGTCTACAGTTTCTTGATAATATTCCTCTTCTTGTTGCAATGTTAGGTTGAGGATTTTTAATCGCTCCTGTTTTGCCTTTTCCAAAGCTTCATTATCGGACATTCCCTGCTTGATGTATTCTTTCCTGACTTTCTCTATGTCTCCGTAAGCGGCCTTCACTTTCTCTACCCCTGCAGACTGCCCGAGTTGTTTCGCTGCTTCTTCTTCTCGGTTGGATATATCTTCTACGGTGTCAAACAGCTCTCTTACCGTTTTTATTAACTCAGAGAGAACGGAATTGACAAACAGTTTCACTCTGGAGGTCATTTTCTCAAATGAGCCTCCGGTAGTATCAAACAACAAGGCAATCTCTTTCGTTAATTCGGTTTGAGAATTCATTAAATCTTCTTCGACACGTCCTAACTCTCCGGCCTTAGCTTTCACTTCATCCAAATTGGTAGAAATATCTTTCAGTGTCCGGATATACTTCAAACCTGCATCTTCTCCCGGTCCGCCAAATATATCAGCAATGGCAGTGCCGACAACTGCGGAGCTTTCTGGAAGTTCATTCAGTTTTTCAGAAACAAGCTGCATGACTTCAAAAGTACTGGTGGCTCCGCTCTGTAGCTCTTCCTGTACCTTATTTGAATCTATGCCAATGCCTTTTAGTGCTGAGGCTGTCGAATCCGTCATTTCCCGAAGCCGTATGTTTGCTTCTTTAATTGTATCTATACCTTTGTCGGAGAATATGCCCTGTTTGTTGGTTTCTGCAATGATGGCTACAAACTGGTCGGCAGATATTCCGGCTTCTTTGAAATATGCCGGGTATTCTTTTAAACTATCCAAGAACTCTCCGTTTGCATCCGCTCCGGCGATAAATCCGTCCTTGACTATCTGCAACGCCTTTTCGGAAGTAATGCCGAATTGTTTTGATATGGTATTGGCTGAGACAAGCACTTCTTTAAAGTCCTTTCCGTAATAATCCGCCAAAGCCTGCACTTCACTTCTGTAAGCTTTCAAATCGTCCCCTGACTTGTCGGTGAATTGTCTTGTCAGTTTTGTAGCCTCTACCAAACCTTTGTTGTAGTCATACCACCATTTAAAGACAACACCAGCACCCGCTATCCCTGCGATACCTAAAAATACTTTATTCTTTAAAAGGGAAGTTAGGGTATTTCCGAAGGCGGAAGCTTCCGTTTTTAGATTGGAGAAAAGACCGGAACCGCTTTTGGCATTATCTGCCATATGTAGCAGGGAATCAGCAAAAGAGTTATTCATTCCCAAAGCGTTTTTTATGGCTTCTTCGTAGCTTCCGACACTTCGGTAGAAACGTTGAGTTTCTCCTTCCGCTTCTTTGAGTGAATCTGTTATACCGTTGATCTTGATTTTAAGTTCCTGCCCTCTGCCTGCCTTTCTTTCAACTTCGGAAAGACTATCATATTCGGCAGTAAGATTTGACAACTGAGCACGAAGTTGTTTTAGGCTTCCTGTTTGTTGCTTCTCAATCTTGATTTGGTTTCGTACCTCTTTTGTAAGTGTTTGAACCACGTCCCTGGCTTCCAGCATCTTCTTTTCCGTTTCTACAATCTTGGCATTGTATTCCTCCTGTGATATTTTCTTGTCCTTCAAGGCTTTTTTATATTCAGCCTCTTCTTTCTTCAAATTCTCTATGGATGTACGGTATTTGGCGATGTTTCTTATTGCATCGTCATATTTTACCGTAATCTTTAGTATCTGTTCATTCTCATTATTCATAATCTTTATTCTTTTTCGGTTAATACTCCGTTACTTGCAAAAAATAAAGCCATAACAAGGGCCGGGAAAGTTTTGCTATCTCCTTTGATATTCAGATTATCCAGGAGTGAAAGCATTTTTTCACGTTTTTCGGAATCCGGTTCATGTTCATTTATCAAATTCTCAATCATTGATAATGTTGATATAGTCTCCATCCGGTTATTCTGAATTAATTCTGTAACCCGTTTGCCTTCTGCTACTACTTTCTGAATAGTCGTTTTATACTCTTTGGCCATCTTGTCAAAAGCCAAAGCTAATTTCATGGCTTCTTTGTTGTTTAATAAATCTTTTTCCGTCATAATCATATTTTTATTTATGCCGGGTAGATCGTCCGAAGCAGGCCTACCCGGTATTGGGTTATACAATCTTTGCCAGTGCGGAAATGAGTTTTTCCAGTTCTTCCCCTTCAATGGAAAAGCCGGGTTCCTCTCCGCTATCTTCCCTTGCTTGTCTGGCCTCATCGCTTTCATCAATAGTGATAACTGCGAGATTGGCTGGTGTTTCGTCCGGGTTTATTCCTCTGTATACCGTAATCTTGTCCACGAAAGATTCCGCTTTAAGGTCTATCCCGGATTTTGGCAGTTCTTCACTACCTAATTTTAGCAATTGAATCCCTAGTTTACGGGCTTCTTTCGCATCAAGGTGTACGGTGTTCTCTTCTGTTATGGATTCCCCGTTTACTGTTTTAGTGATAAGGACTTCGTTGTTGTCACCTCTTCTCACATAAAGATGTTTTTCACTATCTTTTCTTACTCCGAAAAATGTTTCTTGTTTCATGATTTTAAAAATTAAATTGATTAATAATTTATTTAGTTGAGCAATGCTCTCTTAATTGCCTTTATTTAGTATCCTGTTTACGTCTAAGCGATTTTCTCGTTTCAGATGATAGATTATTCATTCAAGAAAAGAAAATGCCTAATTCGCAAACCCTTTTTTTATTTATATTCCTGTTGCATGTACTTTTGTATTTTCCTCTGGGCGTTCTCGCCATCCCTGATACACCAAGCTGTGTCGCCAAATTGCGATGTACTGGGATAGGATTCATAAACATTCCCGTTGTCGTCCTTCTCCAGATTTGACCGGAATACCTCAAAATATACAATCCCTTCCGGGGTGCTTCTTCGGTAGCAGTACATTCGGTTACTCTCGTTTTTAGATCCCAATTCAAAAGAATCACCGTACTTTTTAAATTTGTCCTTTAATGGTGGACGTTTTATGTTCTTTAATCTTTCCATATTCAAATAATGTTTTTGTATTAGCGACTTTCTCTGCAAAGATGAACATCTTATCATCTCACAAAAGAAAACGGCTTAAATCGCTTTATTTGGGCTGAATATATTTTTTTGCTCGTTTATCTCTTCCAGACCAAACTCTACTCTCGGATTCCGGCGGTCTATCCGCTTCTCCGCATGAATCTCAAAACAAAGGCTGTCGTTTGTAATTGCCTCAACCATTTGCAAGCAGTCAAGAATCGTTTTTAGAGCATTATCCAAGTCGAAGCGAATATTCCCATGCCAAACACGAATAAATAGCTTGAAACGACCGGAAATGCGTTTTCCTCGATACTTCTTGCATTGTAGGTAGAAGGATTTCTCATACTCCCTGATCCGGTCGTTTTTGATGATCCGTTTCTGACCGTCTTTGCCCGGTACGGCTTGATAGTTATTTGCTTTCGCTATCACTTGCCCGTATATTATTTCTATTTCCATACTCAAACGTTATATGTTATTTGCCGGGAAACTCCTATCTCTTTGGCATAAGCCATTATTTCACCAATATTCATACCTTTCTGTGTATGCCGTTCCCGAAGAAGAACGTCCGCCACGTCCCAGTTATCCGGTAATCCTTCACATATCCGGCTAACTGTTACATCTATTCCGGCGCTGTGCAATATTTCGGCTTTTTCTTCCCATTTTGCCAACATTCCACTATCAGGATATAAAACTACTCTTTTGCCTGATAACGGCTTGAAAACGGCTGTTTCCGTCCATTTGCATCCGTTACAGCCTCCCGTTGCTATCCAAGTGATTTCGGGCATCAAAATAGAGCATATAAGGGCTGATTTCTCACTTTCAACAATTCCTATCCGGTATGAGGCTTTTATTAAATGGCAACCGAAGAATGTTTGCTGAAGATTAGCCTCATAGTTTTTGAGAAGCGTTTTCCCGGCAAACCAAATCTTATCCATCGGTCGAGTATCTGGAATATACTTTTGCGCTTTATCGCTCCACATCTCCGCCCGGTCTTGTTTTTTCATCCGTTTTCCCGTATTGGGATTATAAGCCATAACCTTTAGTTGGCATAATTTGCCTTTTTCGTTAATCTGTGGAAAGGTTGTAGATAATCCGTCACTGTTTCTCCAGTGGCGAGACGTCCCGACATGGTAGAGATCAAACACCCGGTTTGCCTCAACATCTCCGAACTCTTTAGACATAAACCGGAATAGATTGTTTCTGTCTCGGTGTGTATCTGTTGCCAACAACGAAGAAGGTAGATAAGATACGGGAATTGCTTTAGGTGGTTCCGGCTGTTTCCATGTGGTAAACTCATTTCGTTTATCGGCCGGGTGTGCCTTGAAATATTCCGAAGGTGTCAGATGATAGCCGCAACGTTCCCGGTTGCAACGTCCGCACGATTCATCAATAGGAACATTCCTTTCATCAACATAATAAGTAAATTCTCCTTTATGTCCGCATTGCGGGCAGGTGTGGCGGGTACTCGTTCCTGCGTATTTTTGTAGGTGATATGTATGTTCACTCATAAATCAAAATCTTTAAATTTTATAGCACCGTATTAATAACCGTATTTTTACCGTATTTTTGCCGTATACCGTATTAACCGTATTCACCCCCTTCTATAGAAGGGGTGATGAGTACGGTAGAAAAGTACGGTACGGTAACGGTTATTAAAATGGTAGTGTATCATTAGCTTTTTCAATCTTTGGCAGGTAATAACAGCCTACCTGATTTTTGATAATATATCCATTCTCTACCGCTTTCGTAACATTCTTTTCTGCCGCTCTTTCTTTCACTCCAAGATGTAGCATTAGTTTCTGTCTTAAATCCGAATAGGTTATAGTTGCCGGATATTGAGGCATGATACTTGATAAAGTCTGTTGTAGTTTATCCGTTTTTGCTTCAATGGGTATGTATTCAGCTTCAACGGGAAGCCCTTCCAAAACCATAAATGCAAAGTCCATCGGTCGCATATCTCTAGTTTTAGCCCATTTGCATAACGTTACATCTCCTTTAGCCTCCGCAAAAATCGCTGTTTCGCACTTCCGCAAAGCCTCCGATCCAAGATGTCCCCGGGCTTTTTCACTTCCTACATTGGCGTGAATGACTGTCAGAACGTGGCAATCATATTCCTTTGTAAAAGCCATCAAATCATTAATTACAGACGTTGATTGCTCCGAACTGTTAGGGTCGGCTATTAGATCACTAACTCCATCAAGAACGACAAAATCAGGATGATATAGATTCATGCACGCATAAAAGATTTTATGTCTTATTGGCGGCTGATACTCTCTCAACATGTGAATAATGATATTATCTGAATTGATGTTAGTTGGAAGCCCTGCAATGCGGTGTAGTCTCCGGCCAATCTTCGCCACGTGTCCCGGTGCTTGCTCCGTATCAATCCAAAGCAACCTCCCTGATCCGTTCGGGTTGTCTAATCCCATACACCCGTTTTCATTCAGGAACGCTCCGGCAATACCAGAACATAGAAAACTCTTTCTTGCACCGGGTAAACCAATAACGAAAGAAAAATTTCCCCGGGTACATACAGGTAGGTTTCCTTTTGATACGAGCATTTGCGGATCGGGTATATTTTGTGATAAGTCCAGGCGGCTACATTGAATAGCATCCATTATATCGGATGGAATCTCAATCACAGGCTTTTCAAATTCGCTAACAATCTGTTTTATTGCTTCACTCATTGCCATTAACCTCCCAATCAATAGACATTTGCCGTTTGTCCGGTTCTAACCAGTATAGTTTTCTTCTATCGTCCAAGCGAACGTCTTTAATATCCCAGCCTTCATCATTACGGAGGGTGGAGATTACACGTCTGGCATCATTCGAATTTGTTTCAGCGTTGATTTCTTTTGCCGTTACTTTCCGGCCAGATAAGAAAATAGATCGTACCTGTTGAATTATTCGAGATGATTTGTTATCTTTGCTCCTGTTGTTGAGGAGATTGGCGGTCGTGGAGGCTGCCTTTTTCTTTTCTATCATAGTCATGCCCTCCGATATTTGAATATGACCTGTTTTTTTACTGCCTCGTCGATAGCATCTGCTTCATACAGGATTCTACTACCTACACGTTTGGAGATAAGAAGTCCGTCTTTTGTTAGCCTTGCCAATGTAGGTAAAGTAACATGAAGTAAATCCGCAGTTTCTTTACGGGTATAAAACTTAGGTTCTTTTTTTGTAGTTACAGACAATATTCTTTCTGAAACTCTATCTACAATCACATCTACAAATGGATCAAAGAAACTCATAATTATAGCTTGCTGGGTTGCATTTAATTCTTTCATAACTTATACTTTTAAATTGTTATGAAGGCAGGGTGTGCACGTCCTAATCTTCAACTGCAAAGTTAGATTGGTGTAACTGTGGCGCAACTGAGGTGCAACAAGGGTAATCTTTACTTATGGACAAAAAAATAACGCATTAATACATTTGTGTATCAGTGCGTTATAAACTCTAAGAGAAAAAAGACTGAGGTGTAACTGTGGGATGTCTATTGTTCTTTCTTTATTATTTCCTGTATCTTCTCTTTATTTAGTTTGTTTTTGATGTATTCAGCGACATTTGCACCACTACAACTTTTAGGTTTGACTTCTATGCTATTTGCAGCCTTTTCATACCAAATATTTCCCATACAAATGGAAAGGCAACTAATCATCCATTTTATTTTTGCTTTATTCCCTTTGATAGTGCCATAGATGGACGAAAAATCAGCATGTTCCACTAATGTACTGAATTGCGTCTTTGATAACGAAAAAGCATCTTCGTTTAGCGCTTTGAAAATATATGAAATCGCCGATTCATTGATAATTTTATAAAATGCGTTGGAATTGTTTTTATTCTCTTTTTGAGGAATAGCGTTTACTTCTGTTTTTATCTCCTGTTTTTGTGCCTCAAGCAAATTTATATTTGTTTGTTGATGGATATTTTTATTATTCAAGTGTTGTAGTGTCTGAATATATTCTTTTTTCCCTGTTAGAAAACGTTTTGTTTTTAAATACTTCTCTTTATTATTTGTTTCAAAACTTAAGATGAAAGTTATTTGAGCAATAACGAAGTCTATAATCAAAACTTGAATAGAAGGTGTTATCATCTCTATGAGACAGGCAACCATACTCAATCTAAAATCTGCTGTTATGTTCTGGAAATTTATATTGTCTATTGTTACTAAGCCATTATTAATAATTGATGCTACATCACTCATTAATAGCTTATTTGTATTTACTAATATCAACAACTCATCCTCTGTTACCTTTCTACCATTTATTTTGATTTCCATATCAGAGTTCTTTTATTTTACTATTCGTAATTTCGTGAAATAATTTTCTTTAGCTGCCAGCATACTCTTTTCTGATTCATCCAGTTTTAAGTACGTCTTTAGCTGCTGCTCACTGCTGTGTCCGGTTATCGCCATTATAGAACTTAATGAAGCCCCTGCTTTATACATATTGGTTGCTAAACTTCTCCGGCAGGTGTGAGTTTTAAGAAGGTCGCAGAAACGTTTTTTAGCGGTATACTCCATCGCTCCCCGTTGTTCGTCAAACTCTACTATTTCCGTCCATCCTAAAGCCTCTCCAATCTCTTTGATATGGTCGTTTATTTTTTGGTCATAGACTTTGGGTAGTGTACCGTTATATTTGTCAAGGATAGCAGCGACCCGATAATCAAGAGGAATATAAACGATATTTCCGGTCTTTTCCTGTTTAAGTTTGATGTACTTATTGCCATCGGTAAGGGTAACTATCATTTTTGAATTGATGTGCTTATAATCACTTACTCGTTGCCCGGTCAGACAGCCGACTACAAACACATCTTTTATCTTTTCCCATGCCGGACGATTGGATAAATCGTACTCATAAAGTTCCTGTATTCGTTCTTCAGTCAAATAGACATTATCAACATCTTTATAGATCACATCAAAACCAAACCGGACGTTTGCCGCATCCATTAGTTTAAGCTGTTCGGCTGCATAACATATCGTTTTGCATATCTTCACCATCCGAGCGATAGTATTAGGGGAATATTCCTTATCTGTGAGGAATGATCGGAAGTCATTATAAAACTCTATTGTCAGGTCCTCAAAATCAATAACCTTTAGTTTTGTTTCCTGATACGCTTTAAACTGGGATTGAAAGCCTTTGTAGCTCTTGATTGTTCCAGGAGATATATTTGTGGTTCCTCCTTTCTTTTTCCGTTTTCCTGTTTCGCATTCGTGAATGAATTGTGCTATGAAGTCGTTGAAATTGGTAGCCTGTTCTTCTTCTAGGGCTTTAGCTTCGGCTTCTGCTCGTTCTTTCTCGGCTGCTATCTGTTCAGCATATACTATCTCATGTATACGTTCTTTAGCCATGTCGGAAGTTATGGCTACACCATTTTTTATTAGTGCGTCAATCGTTGATGAAATAGCATCTAGTTTAAGGTAAAGTTCTTTTCCTTTGCCTGTCCTGAAAGCTGTTAGGGCTTTGGCTCCTGTTAAAGATTTGTTCCACTCTTTTATATCAACCTCTAATCCGGTAGATACCCGAATATTAACCTTTGGAACCCTGTTTTGTATGCGAGCGTATAAGGTTGCATATCCTTCGCTTTTGTCAGTTCTTAAAATGAATGTTGCACCCATATTTTTACTTTTATAAGTTGGTACTACAAAGATAGAGATTCTTTTTAATTTGGTACTACATTGGTACTACAAACTTTTATCTTATTTTATTCTATTTTCTTTTTGTGATAAATAATTTATTGTTTTTCAGTGTTTTATAAAAATGATGTTTTATCTAATAAATAAGGGAAATAAAGAAAAAGAGGTTCGCCAGGAACCTCCAAATTGGGGAAGGATTAGAAAGTGATTTCTAGTCCTTCTTTGTTTTTTAAAGTATTCAAGGTCTTTTGCATCCAAAAATTAGTCAGACTTAATTTATTAGCCTG
>ERZ791901.1056-NODE-1056-length-13710-cov-110.716309_pt1 | contig 13710 bp, 16 predicted proteins | sample MGYA00510150_ERZ791901 | MGnify/ENA primary metagenome ERZ791901 (study PRJEB30046, sample SAMN00792058) | human gut metagenome | study: EMG produced TPA metagenomics assembly of the A metagenome-wide association study of gut microbiota in type 2...
AATGGTGGTTAAGGAATGCTAATAGAAGTTAGTATGATTTAATATGAGTTTGTCAAGAGAAACTTGTCGTGCGGATTGTATTTTTAAAGTACATGACAAATAGGGGGGGAGTGTGGTATATTTAATGTATCAAATGAAAGAGAGGTAATGACTATGAAAGCAAATTTTAAAAAGAACTACACTATTGAAGAATTAATTAATTTGGTAAAACAGCAATCTTCATATGCATTAAGTTGTCTTGAGAATGGAGACGAATTCGGTGCTAAGCAATTCGCGGAAATAGCGAGGGACGGATTTAGATTTATTATGATCTGTTTAGCGGAAGAAGCGAATATGTGGTTAGAAACTTATGATTGGTTGAGAAAAGAAACGCTATATGATAAAGTAGAATATTTATTGTTTTAATGCTTGGAAAGGATCAGAATGAACAATTTTATTAATTTATTATGGGGAATTTGGTTCGGGTATTTAATAGGAAAGTATAAGGAGAAAGATTAAATGTTAAAAAAAGAAGTAGCAACACAACTCATGGAACACTTAGTAAACCACGACTGGCACGGTTATAGCCAAGTCAGCCGTTGGGGTGATGGCGAGGGAAAATGTATTGTCAATATTGATGGTATGCCATTTGAATTAGAACAAGGTGATCGTGACTGTTCCTCTGCAATTATTTCCGCTTTTGAAGCATCCGGAATCAGTTGCGGCGGTGCGACGTATACAGGAAACATGAGGTCATGCATGACGAGTACAGGAAATTTTGTATGGCGTCCGATGTCATCTGGCTATATAGCACAGCGAGGGGATGTATATCTTAATGAAGCAGACCACACAGCTTTATGCACATCTGCTGCGCCTGATATGCTTGCAGAGTTTTGTATATCTGAAAACGGAACAACTGACGGAGCAGAGGGAGACCAAACAGGATATGAGTCTTATATACATGAATATTATGATTACCCTTGGGATGGAATTTTGCAGTGTATAGATACAGATAGTTGCTATACCATTGGGGGAGGATGGGAGCAAGATAATATTGGTTGGCGGTACAGGTTTTCCAATGGGTCTTATGCCAAGAGTCGATGGTTGAGAATTGCTAACGTGTGGTATTGGTTTGACAGTATTGGATATGCAAGTCAGAATAGATGGGAGTACATAGACGGTAACTATTACTATTTTGATAACGACTGTAAGATGGTAACTGGGAGAATACGGTCTCTCGGCCTTTGGTATTATCTTAATAATGGTAATGCAAGTGATCGTCCAATTGGCGCAATGTTAACCGGTTGGGTTAATATTGAGGGTAATTGGTATTACTTTAGAAAACGAGACGACGGTTTACCTATTGGCTCTATGGTAGTTAATCAATCAGTATATGAAAATGGAAAGTTCTACCATCTGGATGAGAACGGAAAGTGGGATGAAAGTAGATAATATGATTAAGAGAGAAGACTATTTAAGTACAATCCAACGTTGCATAAATTGTAGTCCGTTCTATGAAGAAAATGAATGTATTAAATTATTAATAGCAATTGTCATAGAGGACGCTGTTAGATCTGGTATAAGGTTGACAGGAGAGGATCTATTGCCACTTAATACAGAGCATGAAGAAAGGGTGTACATGATACAATGAAATTCAAACCAAGTGAAAAAATCGAACTAGATTTAAGAGGGGACTTTACTTCTTTAGATGATTTGAACAATTTACGAGTAAAACTAGCAAGGCGAGCAAATTCTCGCCTTTTGCGTCTTGAAAAGAAAGCGTCAAAAGATGATAAAGGGAACAAATATGTAGGTTGGGCTTATAAGCCGGCAACCAGATATACTCAAAAAGCATATGGGGCTAATCGCTTTAGTACAAGAAAAGAAATCAGTGATGATCCTTTTGAAGTTATAGAAGAAGTTGAAGAGATCATCAACTTCTTAAACGCTAAGAGTTCAACTCCTACCGGTATAAGAAGTATTGAAAATCAAATAATTCAAACTTTTAGAACAAAACATCATTTAACAATAAAAAACCCTAAAGAGTTTTTAGATTTTCTCGCTAGTGAAACTTTTAAGGATAGTAAGAAAAACTTATCATCAGAACAGGTGCAAGATTTTTACGACCGTACGATTAATGATACTAAAAAAGGTATTCAAGAAATTGAGAAAGCTTTAGAGAATTTTAATTTGGGTAAAATAAAAGATATAACAGAGTTATATAAAGAAACAGGTTTAGATTTCTGGAAATATCAAAAAGAGGACTAGAAAAAAACATGATCGCAGAATGTTTAATGAAAGATGGAGGTTATAAGGAAGAAAAAGTATATACATGGGATACCATTCCACTACAAAGTTACTTACATTGTGGGGAAGTAGGGAAGAAGAAAGTAATATTAAATTTAGTATCAGCTTTTGACATAGAGACAACTTCCATAGATTGCGATCAGCCATATGGCTTTATGTATTTATGGCAGTTCTGTATTGAGAATCATGTATGTATGGGAAGAACATGGAACGAGTTTTTGTTATTTTTACAACGATTGAAAAACGTATTTAATTTAAATGAAAAAAGGAAGTTTGTGATTTATGTTCATAACCTGTCATTTGAATTTCAATTCTTATCTTCTTTTGTGAATTTTACGAGCATATTTGCTAAGGATAAAAGGAAAGTACTAAAATGCGAAATTGATTCATGCATAGAATTGAGATGTAGTTTAGCATTAAGCAATAAGCCATTATTTCGTTTTTTAAAAGATTCTGACGTTGACTATGTAAAGGGAGTTGGGGATTTAGATTATAGCGTAGTAAGGACACCATCGACAGTATTAAAGCCAAGAGAACTTGGTTATGGGTATAACGACGTTAGGGGGCTAGTACAAGCAATTAAGACGAAATTAGTTGACGATGATCTAAGAACTATACCGTTGACTTCCACCGGCTACGTTAGGCGAAATTGCCGTAATGCTATGAGAAAGAATCCTAACAATAGAAAACAATTTAAAAGCTTTTCTTTAAATGAGGACACTTACAATCTATGCATGAAATTGCGTAGAGGGGGGAATACTCATGCGTATAGGGCTATCGTAGGAAAGAAATTGCATAATATAAGGAACTTTGATATATCCTCTTCATATCCCTTTGTTATGTTATGTTGCTATTTTCCGATGGAAAAATTTACACCGATAAAGGTAAAAAATATGCGACAAGTAAAGTTGTTACTAAATACTTACTGTTGTATGTTTACAGTGTCATTCAAAGGGCTGACTTTAAAAAATCATGTTCCAATACCATATATACCTGTGTCAAAATGTGAGCAAATAAAGGAATTTACTCAATTTACCGGACGAGTACTTGAAGCCGAAGAACTGACAATAAGCATGACGGAAATCGACTGGAATATTATAATGGAACAATATGATTACAAGGAAATAGCATTTCATTGTTTTTATATCGCCAAACGTGGGGAATTGCCTGAGGAATTAAAAGAGGAAATACGAGAGTATTTTCAAGGCAAAAGTGAACTGAAAAACTTCGATCCTTATTTATATGCAAAATACAAAGAACTGCTTAATGCGATTTTTGGCATGACAATGACAGACCCTATACATGACGAATATGTTTGGAATGATTCTGAGTTTTGGGACGCTATACCAGAAGAGGAAGAAAAAACACTATCTGAAAAATTAGAAGACTACTATAATAGTAGAAATGCTTTTTTGACTTTGCAATGGAGTTGTTGGGTAACTGCTCATGCAAGAAAGAGATTGCAAGATATTATCGACATTACTGGTATGGGTACACTTTATTGCGATACGGATTCAGATAAATGTCAGATATTAGATAACTCTGTTATTGATAAAATCAATGAACTTAACAAGCAAACAATTATTATTGCTGAACAGTATAGAGCGTATGCCGTTGTAAATGGTAAAAAAATCTATATGGGAGTGTATGAAGAAGAAGAACCGTATGAAGAATTTAAGACATACGGTCCGAAGAAATACGCATACACGATAGATGGAGAATTACATATAACAATTGCAGGAGTAAACAAAAAGTATGGCGCAATGGATTTAGGATCAATTGACGATTTTAAATTAGGGTACAAATTTAACAAAATCTATGACGGTGTAAGTAGTGGGGGTAACGCTGTTTGGTATAACGATTGTCCAGTACATTACATTACAGTAAATGAAGAAAAGATATTAACAGGCTCCAACATAGCGGTTCTTCCGTCTGAGTATACTTTGGGAATTACAGAAGAATATTTGGAATTATTAGATTATAATATTGACAATCTGCTTTATATGTAGTAAAATAGATAATGTAATAATTAAACAATAAATACAAAAAAGGAGATTAAGGATATGACAAACGTAAACATTACGGCAAAAGATTTATTCAATTCAAATGCGGGGAAAGGATTCAAAGAAGCTGGAAATGAAGAAACAGAGATCACAATGATCGGCTTCGGAATCAAAGAAACAGAATCAGAAGACCGTGAAACAAAAGAAACAGTAAAAAAAGAAATCGTTGTTATTAAAGACGCTTCCGGTGAATTGTATTCTGGGGAATCAGTTGTACTTGCTAAAAGAGTGAAAGAACTCGCTGAACTGTTCACAGAGGGAGAAATCACAGCCGGAATCCCAATTCAGTTTAGAAACATCAAAGCCGGAAGAGGACTAGCGGTAACGTTCCTTGTAAAATAAGAAAGGAAATTAAAGGCTCGAAAGAGCCTTTTTTTTTTAATAGGTGATAAATATGAAGAATGATATTAATTTAGTGGAGACCACTTTTAATAATGCCTTTACCGAAGAGGAAGCAAAGAAGTATTTAGAAGTGTTTGAGAAGAACGACGCTAGTATAGATTTTTACTATCCGAAAGCGTGCCGACGTACTAGACGCTTAAAACGTCCTTTTAACTTTTCAATCGGCGGAAGAGGATCGGGCAAAACTATGGGAAATCTGGTATCAGAAGCATTAGAAAAGCGACGTTGTTTTTTATACTTACGGCGCACGCAAGCGGAGTTAGATACAATCTTGAACGATAAGACAGGGAAAGCAAATCCATTTAAGTCTATTAATAGCATGACTGGTTTAGACTTTTGTATGTTAAAGATCAATAAGCAATTAGCTGGTATCTATGTTAAAGAGAAGTCTTGTTGTATTGGTTATGCGGCGGCATTATCGACTTTTGCAAATATGCGAAGTGTGGAATTACCCGAAGTAGAAAGCCTAGTATATGACGAGTTTATTCCCGAGAAACACAAGAAGAAAATAAAGGGGGAAGCAGACGCTTTCCTTAATCTCTATGAGACAATATCGCGAAATCGGGAATTGTTTGGGAAAGAACCTTTATATGCTTATCTGCTATCTAATGCAAATAGTTTAGCATCGCCAATTTTATTTGAACTGAATTTAATGCCCTATTATGAAAAAATGGTGTCAAAACATATTGGTTTTATGGATCTAACTGATAAAGGTACGATCCTAGAACTCTATGAAAATAAAGACTTTAAAGAAAAGAAGAGTCGGACAGCATTGTATAAATTAACAAGCGGTACAAGGTTCTCTGAAATGGCATTAAATAATTCTTTTGCATATGATGACTTGAGATCAATCGTATCACGTTCTTTAAGGGAATACAACCCTATTGCTTCTTTCGATCGCTTTGGAGTATTTAAACATAAGTCTAACGGTATGTGGTATATAAGTAAAGTGTTTAATAAGTCAGTTCCTCACTATGACCGCGATGATGTCAGCATAAGACAATTTAATATCAATTACGGCAGATGGTTAACAGCAATGATACTTGAGGATAAAGTGGAGTACGAGGATTATGAATGCAAGTATATTATGCTTGACATATTGTTTTAGTAGTTATATAATAGATAACAGAAAGGAGAGTTAAAAGAGCAACGCAAGGGACGGAATCCCGCTCTAGGCTAGTCGGCGGGCTAGAGATTTTAACTTTCCTTTTTTTTGTATTTACTATATCTTTGCTACAAAAATTTTATGCCGACAGAAAGGGGTGATTATATGTCAATTGAATTTATTCAATTTTTATCAAACTTCGGTTTATCTGCTGTTCTTTGTGGGGCAATGATGTGGTATGTATATCACAGAGAATCAAAAAACGATGAAAAGATCGAAAAAATGGAAGAACGTCACGCAGATGAGGTTGCCGGGTTACAGTGTGCGCTTGAAAACAATACGCAAGCGATCACTGAATTAGCCACATATTTTAAGACTAAGGAGACATTATAATGGAGTGGATAAGGGGAAACTTTTACTTATCAGCAGAGCAGAGTGATAACAATGCAAAATTGGTATGGAACTACCTGAAACAAAAAGGATGGACGAAAGAAGCCGTTGCCGGAATGCTAGGGAACATGGTATGGGAATCAACTGTGAACCCTGATATTTGGGAGTCGTTGATTGTTGACTATTCAAGAGGATTCGGATTTACACAATGGACACCCGCGACAAAACTGTTTGACTGGGTAGGAAGTACAAACCCAACTCCAGAACAGGAACTTGATCGTATTAACTATGAAGCTGAAAATAATATACAATGGTTTGAGAACCCAGAAGTTTCCCCAGTGTCCCCACCAATTAGCTTTACAGAGTTTAAGACAAGCAAACTGGATATACGGACACTTGCTACTTATTTCTTGTATTATTACGAGCACCCATCTGACCCACATCAAGAACAAAAAAGAGGGGATAGCGCAGAGCACTTTTACAACTTGCTTGAGGGCGAAAGTTGTAAGATTTATCCGAAAAGATTGACGGATAATGGAATATTAAATAACCCACTATGGTATAGTGATAACCCATTCTATCAATCGGGTTATGGACTGCCGAATTGTACTTGTTACGCTTGGGGCAGGTTCTATGAACTTACAGGAGAGAGACCGACTCTTTCCACTGGAAACGCTGACCAATGGTTTGGCAATACTGCTGACGGTTACAAAAGAGGGCAAGATCCACTACTTGGTTCAGTGATATGTTTCGGGTACACTGGGAGTTTAACAGGGCAAGGTGGGCACGTTGCAATTGTTGAGGAGGTAAACTGGGAAACTGGTGATATCGTTACTTCCAACAGTGCGTACGGAGGGGCATTTTTTTACACACAAACATTAAAAAAGTCGGATAATTGGACATGGACACCAGACGCATATGTACAAGGGTTTATATACAATCCGATTGACTTTTGCCAAAATGGAGAAACACCAACGCCAACTCCAACAAAGTTAGAACTGTGGTTATTGAAATCAATCAAACGGAAACGTTATTATAGGAGGAGATTATGTTATTAAATGAAATCATGAAATTAATTGATGCTGGTTACACAAAAGAGGATATCATGGCATTTACAGAAACAAAACCAGAAACAAAACCAGAAGCAAAACCAGAAACAAAACCAGAAACAAAACCAGAAGAAAAAACAGAAAACATGAGTGTAAAAGATTTGATCCGACAGGTCATTGACGAGGTACAGAGTGAGAACAGAGGAACAGGCTTAACTTCTGAAAATGAAACAATGTCGGTTGATGATTTTTTGAAAAAAGTAATTGAGGAGGGGAGATAATGGCACAGAACGGTGGAACATTTGAACAGGGCGCAGCCATTATGAATGAGTTGTACAACCAAGCAACTGGAAAGAAAACACTTGCGCCAGTAAATACAAGTGAATTTATTTCAATGGCAACTACGGTACAGAAAGTAATGGAAGATCAACTGGGGGGATGGATCACACAGATGGTCGACAGAACCATTTTTTCCATGCGTCCGTTGCCAGAACAGACACTCGGTCTGGAAGTTTCCGAGCAGAAATGGGGAAATCAAGTGCGGAAGCTGACCCCAGTATATGACGAAAAGTTTTATACTGATGATAGCCGTCTTCCATTGATTTCCACTCAAGAAAACGGTGACGCTTACGGAGAAGGAGTAGATATGTTTAAAGTAAAGACACGTCAGATTCTCCAAACTAACTTCTACGGTGGAAACCGCTTTGAGAATTATCTTACATATTTCCGAGACCAGTTGAACCAAGCATTCAGATCACCGGATGAACTTGCAAGATACATTCAAATGCTAACGATTGATCGTCGGAACTATCTGAACTTATCTAAGAAAGTAACAGCACAGGCATGTCTTAATAACTTTATTGGAGCTAAATTGAGTTCTGACGCAGAAGAAAAGAATCGTATTCACCTTTTGACAGAATACAATGCAATCGCGGGAACAGCCTTAACATATGACACGGTATTTGCGCCAGAAAACTTCCGTCCGTTCATGATGTGGGTCAAAGCAAGAATCGAAACGATCTGTGCTTTGATGACAGAGGGAAGCACTCTGTTTCACACGAACATCACAAATAAGCCTGTCATGCGACACACTCCGTATAAGAATCAGAAAGCGTGGATCTATGCCCCGATGGATAGAATGCTAGATTCTGAGGTACTTTCAAACCTGTTTAACACAGAGTACATGAATCTGATCGACCACAGACGTGTTAATTACTGGCAGAACATCGAAAAACCTGGCACGATTAATATCGAACCGTCTATTATGGGAGTTGACGGAACAATTACTAAAGCAAGCGAAGCTGTAAATGAAGATCATGTGTTCGGAGTAATTGCTGATGAAGACGCACTCGGAATCAGTCTTATTAGCCACTGGACATCAACGACCCCATTCAATTCACGAGGTGGTTACTATACCATGTGGGAACACTGGACAGTTCGCTATTGGAACGATCTGACAGAAAACGGAGTTGTATTACTTCTGGACTAAGGAGAATGATATGAAAATTGCAATTGCAAAAGTAACAAAGGAAGTAAATAGCACTTATAAGCCGAATGTAAATGATTTGGATTTTATCGAGGTACGATTAAAAGATCGTACCTCACTACTGACACCAACGTTCGAGATATACAATACTGATATAACTGGTTTGTCGGAAGTAAACTATGTTGTAGCAAAAGAATTTAATAGATGCTATTGGATTGTAAATATTACTTTTACATCAAATAATATTGCTGAACTTGAATGTAAAGAAGACGTACTTGCTACTTATAGGGATAAGATCTTGAACAGCACACAATTTGTTATGAGGTCTGAAAGTGAGTATTCGAGTGCTTATACTGATCCAGTTTTACCAATGCAAGCATTCGTCGAAGAACGGTATTCAACTCAAACAATTGAAGAATTTAAAAAAGGCTTCTTTGTGATTGGTGTAGGTGGCGGAGAATCTTTACTAGGAACTAGCTTTTATGTCATGGACGCTGTGATGTTAAGGTTGTTCACTCAATATATATTTAACGCTGACAACTTTGCGGAATTAGTCGATAACAAAGTAAGTAAAATGTTTTTCAATCCTTTTGAATATTTATCGACTTGCATATATTTCCCCTATGATTTTGTGGCAGATAGTGAAGCAATTTGGGACGTTAACACTATAAAGCTTGGGTTTTATGAATGGAGTGTACCGAGCAGTATCGGATCATATTGTAAAAAAATTCCAACCCCAACAGTAGCAATAGATAACGTTTATGAATATCAATTATCTGTGTTAAAAAAATACGACAGTGGAAACTTCCGAAACTTTGCACCGTACGCGTCATATAAGGTTTTCATTCCTTTTAGAGGCATGATTGACTTGCCTAACGGAATTGTCGGAAATACTGATAAAATAGGGTTGAAAACAGTATGTGACTTAACAAGCGGAAAAGCGTTCACAGACTTGTATTTTCTGGAATCTGGTGAAAAACGTTTCTTGCAAAGAGAAGAGTATCAGATTGGAGTCCAAGTTCCAATTACTTTTATCGACAACAGTCCCACCGGTCAAGTCATTTCGGGATTCAGCGGGGCACTCGAAAAAGCGTATGAAACCGGTGTCAATGCCGAGGGTGGGGCATTGGAGAGTCTGAAAGCCTATGGAAGTAGTCTATTAGACAGTCTCTCAGAGGGAGTGGAAAACGCTGTTGGAGTTGTAACTGGTGGCAGTAATATTTTAAGCGGTGGCGGAATGAAGCTATCAGTCGGCGGAGTAGGTGAGGGGGCATACAACAATCAAATAATTATGATTACATTGCAACAAAGCACACCGACATTGCCGTTAAATACTTTTGGTGCTCCATTAATGCAACCAAGAAAGTTATCAAGTCTTAGCGGATATGTAGAGATTGCCAACCCAGAAATCATGATTAACACCGCCACGCAAACAGAATTGTTGACAATTATCAATTTTATGAAAGGGGGCATGAGAATTGTATAACGGTTTTATTCCTAATTATTCGATCACACCAAGCTGCGATTGTATGAGGAGCCGAGAAGATCTGTTCTTCTATTGGGCAAAATATCTTTTACAGCGTGCGATAGCGGTATTTGATGTGACTCTCCCCAAAAGTATTGACTATGATTATTTCATGTTCACGTTGCTCTTGGATGGTGGAATTGCAGTTTTTAAGACGGCAAAATATGGAGTGATCGCACAACGTTGTTCTGTTCTCGGGTATAACCTGTATGATAAACCCACGGAAATACAGGTAAATAATACAGTTGTACAGGGGATTGAAAGAAAGATTGATAAAGATTGCGTTCTACTCACGATCAATCCGAACTATACCGGAATATGGGATATTATCAGTTACTACGCAACGCAACTTGCAGAGATTCAGCTATCAGCTAATGTCAATCTTAAAAATGTAAAGCTTTCCTATGTGTTTAAAGCAGAGGATCGCAAGGAAGCTGAGGACTTTAAAAAAATGGCTGATAAGGTCGACAGTGGGGAAGCACTCGTATTCACGAAAAAAGGAAGTTCACAGAATAAGGCAGAACTATTCTTTAACAACATTGCGAATACTTATATTGTAGATAAATTGCTTGTAGACATGCGAAAAGTGATTAGTAATTTTGATATGGAAATGGGGATCCCAACCGTCAATACGGAGAAGAAAGAACGGTTAATTTCTGATGAAGCAGTAAGCAATAATGCGGAGACAACTTTACGAATCAACTATATCATTGAAAGGTTGCAAAAAGAGTGTGAGAAATGTCGAAAGATGTTTGGCATTGAAATTGATATTAGACTGAAAGGAGAATTGAAAAATGCAAACAGTATACCACAATACAGAGGAGAAGGTATTGATTCAGAGTGACAAGGATGCAGACGGAAGAACAATCTATCTGGTGGTTGATGGAAATTCTGTAAATGGGCAACCGTCAGTAAAAAGCGTTGGTGTCATTCACGATACGACGGCATATGAAGAAAGGAAACCTGTATAATGCATGTACTATTAACATTAAATTCCATGTTGGATTATTATGGTAATACTTTTGATAACATTGTAATACCAGACGGCGCAGATAAAGAAGTATTGATTGATACCATCCGTGATTATTGCGGAGATAATGAATGCCGGTATTATGAACCAGTCAAACTTAAAAAAATGGTTGAAGTATTTTTCAAAATGTACCAGTACAAGTATGAGCGTCTATGGCTGAGCACACAACAAGAATATGAAATGATCGAGAACTATGACAGGAAAGAGGAAACTACGGAAAATATCAAAGGCGACACAACCAGAAGCAACAAAGGAAGTGCAGAAACAACAACAGATACAACCTCGATCGCTGATAGGACAAAGAACAGCTCCAACATCAACAGCGTAAGTGCTTATAATGCCCAAGACTTTAGCAACAAGGATAAGGCAGTGCTCGAGTCAAGCGAAAGCGATACTGATACGAACAATATGCGAAGCAATGCCTCTGGAACGAGTGAAGACAAGGAGAATGAAAACAGAAATAGGACGGTGTCGACGAGGGCGCATGGTAACATTGGAGTAACAACCAGTCAGCAGATGATCCGAAGTGAGAGAGAGGACGTTGCAAACTTTAGTTGGTATTATACAGTCGCTATGGATTTTGAAGACGCAATTACGATTTCAGTATATTAAAAGGAGATAAGAATATGGATTGTTGTAAATGTATGGGGTATCATGAGAATAACTTGAGTTGGCTCACAGAAGAAATGAAGAAAGCTTTAGAAAAGTTAAGTGTACTTGACACAATTCCAAGTGAAGTGATCAAGATTATAGAAAATATGGTGAAAGATGGGACACTAGAAAAAATTGTATCTGGAAATCTTATATACAATCAGTTCAATGGAAAGTCCGTTGCTTTTATAGGTGATTCAACAGTATACGGTGACAATACAACAGGGGGCCAGACTGCAACTACCTTACCGAGTGCTTTTGAAGAAAAAACAAACTGTATTCCGTATAATTACGGACGGAATGGAATGACAATCACAGGTAAAGATGGGAATACTCTGTATAATAGAATACAGGATATTAACTTTGATAAAGATTACGTTATTCTATTAGCGTCTTATAATGATTGGAATACCTGTGCACCAATTGGTGAAATTATTGGTGTAGAGAGTTACGGTTTTTTCAAAAATGCATTATACTATAACTTACTTGCCATTATTAATAAGTGCCCAGAAACGACAAGAATATATGTATGTACAATGTTACCAAGTGGGCAAAGCGTTTCTGGAGTACCTAACAAAAACAATGTATATTGTGAAAGTTATGTAAAAGCTATGGAAGAGGTATGTTATAAATTGCATATACCAGTAATTAATTTATTTAATTCAGTACCTATCAATAAGAACAACTTTCAAAAACTTTTCTATGATATGACTCATCCTAAAGCTACCACATACAAAATGATCGCCGATTCTATGCTTTATGCAATAGGAAGTGGAGAAGTGTGGAACAATAACAACGAAAGAGGCTACAATCTTATTAATTTTGGTGATTTCGTTAGTGTGAATAGTTCAATATCAAACGGTGGTATCTCTTTAAAATTTGAGGGTAGTAAGCAAAATGAACTCAGCAGAGTACTTTATAATATGGAAAAAGGTACATATAGTGTCGGTATGACGGTATGGAATGATGACACCAAAAAACACAATATACAGGTTAAAATTGGTGAAGAAATATTAATAGATCAAACGGTACTGAACGGAAAGAACTATATTCAGAATGAAGTGCGTCTGACGGAAAATCACTACAACGAACGCATTAATATTCTATGCACTGATATGACGACTTCATCCCCAAAAATAGAAATCGTTGACCCGTTTATCGTAAAAGGCGGGAGTGTAAAATACCATGCCGAGATACCAAACAAACAAAATGGAACTATGCTAAAAGGAACAGGATCCGTAAAGTATGTAACAATGGGTAATTACATGACGTTGATAGGAGACTACACGACAACTGAACAGGTCAACAGCGGAGATACAATAAGTAATATCAGATGTGGCAAAAGTGATATTGCGACTCAAAGAAAGTTTATCAAAGCATATAATCTTGATAACCAAAATGAATATATCGTAGAAATTACGACTGACAAGCTTATTATGCGGAGTCCGATTCCGGCTAGAAATCATATAGTATTTCAGGAGACTTTTCTCCCTTAATAAATAAGAGGGCTTATGCCCTCTTTAATTTCTCGAACTCTTTCACACCTCTTACCTCTCTTTCATTTAATACAATGGGATAAAAATCTTTTTCTATAATATTTAATCTGATAATTCCAGTAAAATTTTCCTCTTTGTTATAAGCTCGAATTACTTTTTCGTGGATCTCTTTTCCTGTACCATATTCATATGAACAACTATTCATACGTCCTCTCACACCATCCCAC
>ERZ791901.1079-NODE-1079-length-13304-cov-2.475055_pt1 | contig 13304 bp, 7 predicted proteins | sample MGYA00510150_ERZ791901 | MGnify/ENA primary metagenome ERZ791901 (study PRJEB30046, sample SAMN00792058) | human gut metagenome | study: EMG produced TPA metagenomics assembly of the A metagenome-wide association study of gut microbiota in type 2...
AGGTATTTCCGCTTTTTAATTATTCAGTTGTAACACATGTATTGTAATCCTACAGTAAGCGGGCGCCTTTTTTTGGCGTCCGCTTTACAAATATAACCCTCTATGATATATTATAAAACAGGCTTTTGGAGCGAAAGAGGAGGAAAATGCAATGAAGGCATATGGAGTAAATGAACTTAGAAAAATGTTTTTAGAGTTCTTTGAGAGTAAAGGACATCTTGCGATGAAGAGTTTTTCATTGGTGCCGCACAATGATAAGAGCCTTCTGCTTATCAATTCGGGTATGGCGCCGTTAAAACCATATTTTACAGGACAGGAGATTCCGCCGAGAAAGCGAGTGACTACCTGCCAGAAATGTATCCGTACGGGAGATATTGAAAATGTCGGAAAGACAGCGCGTCACGGTACATTTTTTGAAATGCTCGGAAATTTTTCGTTTGGAGATTACTTTAAAGAAGAAGCGATTCAGTGGACATGGGAATTTCTGACAGAAGTAGTCGGCCTTGACCCGAATAGACTGTACCCGTCCGTATATGAGGACGATGCGGAAGCATTTGAAATATGGAATAAGAAGATGGGGATTCCGGCAGAACGTATCTTTAAATTCGGAAAAGAAGATAATTTCTGGGAGCATGGTTCCGGTCCGTGCGGACCCTGTTCAGAAGTGTATTATGACAGGGGAGAAAAATACGGCTGTGGAAGTCCTGATTGTACAGTAGGCTGTGAGTGCGACCGTTACATGGAAATTTGGAATAATGTATTTACACAGTTTGACAATGACGGAAACGGCAATTACAGTGAGCTGGAGCAGAAGAATATTGATACGGGAATGGGATTGGAACGTCTGGCGTCTGTTGTGCAGGATGTAGATTCTATTTTTGATGTTGATACGATTAAAGCGCTTCGTGATCACGTATGCCGCCTTGCGGAAAAAGAATACGGGGAAGAGTACAACAATGATGTCTCGATCCGCGTCATTACAGATCATGTCCGTTCTGTGACTTTTATGATCTCAGATGGAATTATGCCGTCTAATGAAGGCCGCGGTTATGTTCTTCGCCGTCTGCTTAGAAGAGCCTGCCGTCATGGAAGACTTCTCGGCATTCACAAAGGATTCCTGCCGGAGCTTGCAGAAACTGTCATTGCGGGATCAAAAGACGGGTATCCGGAGCTGGAGGAGAAGAAAGAATTTATTTTGAACGTGATTTCCAAAGAGGAAGAGCAGTTCAATAAAACAATAGATCAGGGACTTGGAATTTTGGCAGAGATGATCTCTGATATGGAGAAAAAAGAAGAAAAGATATTAAACGGCGAAGATGCTTTCCGCCTGTATGACACATATGGATTCCCTCTCGATCTGACAAAAGAAATTTTGGAAGAAAAAGGACTCTGTGTGGATGAAGATGGATTTAAAGCCTCCATGGAAGTTCAGAGAAAAAAAGCCCGTGACGCCCGTGAAGTGACGAATTATATGGGAGCTGATGTAACAGTATATGAGTCTATCGATCCGAATGTGACAAGTGAATTTGTCGGATATGAACATCTTACATGGGAATCAGACGTGACTGTTCTTACAACGGAAACGGAGATTGCGGACGCATTATCTGAAGGAGAGCACGGTACGGTCTTTGTTCAGGAGACCCCGTTTTATGCGACAAGCGGAGGTCAGGAGGCGGATACAGGATATATCCGTACTGCAGAAGGTGAATTTAAAGTAGAAGATACAGTGAAATTGCTCGGCGGAAAAGTCGGTCATGTCGGAGTTATGACAAAGGGAATGATCAGATCCGGAGATAAAGTAGTGCTGGAAGTGGATGCGAAAAAGCGTGCTCTTTCAGCAAGGAATCATAGCGCAACTCATCTTCTTCAAAAAGCACTTCGTACAGTGTTGGGAAGTCATGTAGAACAGGCAGGATCAAGCGTAAATGAAGACAGACTTCGCTTTGATTTTACACATTTTTCGGCGATGACAGAAGATGAGATCACACAGGTTGAGAAACTTGTCAATGAAAGTATTGCAAAAGCATACGATGTAGATATTAAAAATATGCCGATCGAAGAGGCAAAAAAGACAGGAGCGCAGGCTCTGTTCGGAGAAAAATACGGTGATATAGTCCGTGTCGTGAATATGGGAGATTATTCTATTGAATTTTGCGGCGGAACTCATGTGAATAACACATCGGAGATTATGGCTCTGAAAATTGTTTCAGAGACAGGTGTGGCGGCAGGAGTTCGCAGAATTGAGGCTTTGACTTCAGAAGGGCTGATGAAATATTATGCGCAGACAGAAGAAAAATTGAAAAATGCGGCAGCGCTTTTAAAAGCAACGCCTGACAATTTATCAGATAAGATTCATCATATGATTGCTGAAAACAAAACATTACACAGCGAAGTGGAAAGTCTGAAAAGTAAGATCGCTCAAAGTGCGGCAGGAGACGTACTGGATCAGGTGAAAGAAGTAAAAGGAATAAAACTTTTGGCAGCGCAGATCGAGGGCGTTGACATGAACGGACTTAGAGAACTTGGCGATCAGTTGAAAGAAAAATTAGGAGACGGAGTTGTCGTCCTTGCATCAGGAAGCGATGGTAAAGTCAGTCTGATGGCTACTGCGACAGACGGAGCGATGAAAAAAGGCGCTCACGCCGGAAATCTTGTGAAAGCGATCGCAGGATGTGTCGGCGGCGGCGGCGGTGGTCGTCCGAATATGGCGCAGGCGGGAGGAAAGAATCCGTCAGGAATCCAGGATGCATTGAAAAAAGCGGAAGAAGTTCTTGCAGAACAGATCAAAGAATAGTTTTATTTTGTAAAAATATAGAAAAATGCATTTTTTATAAGCTTTTATGAAGTTTTTGCTCGGAAATAGTTGACGGGAGAAAAAAATATGTTATAATCTTTATTAGTGCAATAAAAATACCCGAACAGTCGTATTATGCACAATACAAGGCTGGAGGGGAGGTTAGGTGTGAGACTATGTCAAATGTAATCGTTAAAGAAAACGAGACGTTAGATAGCGCTTTACGCAGATTCAAAAGAAACTGTGCTAAAGCTGGTATTCAGCAGGAGATTCGTAAAAGAGAACATTACGAAAAACCAAGCGTAAGACGTAAGAAAAAATCTGAAGCTGCTAGAAAACGTAAATATAATTAATAAGTGCACTTAAACAGGATGCCGACGGCATCCTGTTTTTCGTTATGGAAGAAAGAATCTGATTAAATTATATAGCGCCCAAAATGAATAAAACAAGATGTTTTTCTTTCAAAATAGGATATATTATATGTAATAAAGGCAAAAAAATTGAAATTTTACGTTGACAATCTTTCATTTTCCTTTTAAAATGTACGAGTAGAAAAAATTCTATGTCGGATATGATCCGTAAATTCATTCAGGAGGTAATTTGAGATGTCATACGTTGATGAGGTAATTGATTTAGTTGTGAAGAAAAACCCGGCAGAACCGGAATTCCATCAGGCAGTAAAAGAGGTTCTTGAATCTCTTCGTGTTGTAATTGAAGCAAATGAGGAAAAGTTCCGTAAAGAAGCTCTTCTTGAAAGACTCGTCGAACCTGAAAGACAGATTAAGTTCCGTGTTCCGTGGGTAGATGACAACGGACAGGTTCAGGTTAATACAGGATACCGCGTACAGTTCAACAGTGCAATAGGACCGTATAAAGGCGGACTTCGCCTTCATCCTTCAGTAAATCTTGGTATCATTAAGTTCCTCGGATTTGAACAGATATTTAAAAATTCCCTTACAGGACTTCCGATCGGAGGCGGTAAAGGCGGATGTGATTTTGATCCAAAGGGCAAATCCGACAGAGAAGTTATGGCATTTTGTCAGAGTTTTATGACAGAACTCTGTAAATATATCGGCGCAGATACAGACGTTCCGGCAGGAGATATCGGAACAGGCGCAAGAGAGATCGGATATATGTTCGGTCAATATAAGAGAATCCGCGGCGTTTACGAAGGCGTTCTTACAGGAAAAGGCTTAAGTTACGGCGGTTCTCTTGCAAGAAAAGAAGCGACAGGATATGGTCTGTTATACCTGACACAGGAGATGCTTAAGATCAACGGAAAAGAACTGGCAGGAAAGACAGTTGCAGTTTCAGGTTCAGGTAATGTTGCAATTTATGCGACGGAAAAAGCACAGGAACTTGGAGCAAAAGTAGTGACAGTAAGTGATTCTACAGGATGGGTATATGATCCGGAAGGAATTGATCTTGCAGCATTGAAAGAAATTAAAGAAGTAAATCGTGCAAGACTGACAGAGTATAAAAAATATCGTCCGAATTCCGAATATCACGAAGGAAAAGGAGTATGGTCTGTGAAAGTTGATATCGCTCTTCCATGCGCAACACAGAATGAACTTCATCTTGAAGATGCAAAAATGCTTGTTGCAAACGGATGTATGGCAGTTGCAGAAGGCGCTAATATGCCGACTACGATGGAAGCAACAGAATACCTTCAGGAGAACGGAGTCCTCTTCGCACCGGGAAAAGCAGCAAATGCAGGCGGTGTCGCAACATCTGCTCTGGAAATGTCCCAGAACAGCGAGCGCTTAAGCTGGACATTTGAAGAAGTAGATGCGAAATTGCAGTCGATCATGGTAAATATCTGCCATAACATGGCTGATGCAGCTGAAAAATACGGATTTAAAGGTAACTATGTAGTAGGAGCCAACATTGCCGGATTTGAGAAAGTTGCAGATGCAATGACAGCGCAGGGAGTATGTTAATATAGGAAATAAGATATTTTCATTTTTTATTCGTTTAGAACATGCTGCCAGGAAAGTAAAAGCTTTGATCGATAGTTTGTGAAAAAACTGTTAATTTAAGAAAAGGCGTTGACACATACTTTTATTTCAGATATATTACTGTTTAGTAAAAGGGAGTAACTGGCGCTTGTTAAAAGCGTTTGCGATGTCGTCAGTACGATGCATATGCATCCGTATCGTGATTAAACAGTGAGACTTTTATTGCATTACATAATTAGTGTGCAATAGGAGTCTCTTTTTTATTGTATGAGAAATATTACTTCTTATAGGATGAAAAAGCTCCGTGCATAATGCACACTCATATAATCTTAAGGAGGAAAACAGATGAAAACATTTTATCAAATGTCCGGAGAGGATACGATGAAGCAGTTAAACGGCTCTGCCGAACCGCTTACTGAATCGCAGGTGAAAGAGCATCAGGAAAAATACGGTCGGAATGAGCTTGTGGAGGGCAAGAAAAAGACGGTGCTTCAGATCTTTCTTGAACAGTACAAGGACTTTCTTGTTATCATCCTGATCATTGCGGCTATTGCATCGGGATTTATGGGAGATGTGGAAAGTACGGCGGTTATTTTAATCGTAATCACAATGAATGCAATACTGGGAACAGTTCAGACTGTGAAAGCAGAACAATCTCTTGCCAGCCTGAAAAAACTTTCCGGTCCGGAAGCAAAAGTGCTGAGAAACGGAACAGTTATCCCGATTCCGTCTTCGGAAGTAACAGTCGGTGATATTGTAATGTTGGATGCAGGAGATTACATTCCTGCCGACGGACGTCTTTTGGAAAGCGCCAGCCTGAAAGTTGATGAGAGCGCTTTGACAGGAGAAAGTCTTGGAGTAGAAAAGTCTGTAGATATTATAAATGAAGAAGAGGTTCCGCTTGGCGATAGATTGAATATGGTTTATTCAGGAAGCTTTGTCACATATGGAAGGGGATCTTTTGTTGTAACCGGAATCGGGATGGAGACAGAAGTCGGAAAAATCGCAAGTCTGTTAAAGACAACTTCCGAGAAAAAGACGCCGCTTCAGATCAATCTGGATCAGTTTGGTCAAAAGTTGTCGATCTTGATCCTTGTATTCTGTGGTATTTTATTCGGAATCAATATTTTGCGAGGCGATAAGATCGGTGATGCCTTTCTTTTTGCAGTAGCCCTTGCAGTGGCGGCAATTCCGGAAGCGCTTAGTTCTATTGTTACAATCGTACTTTCTTTTGGTACGCAGAAGATGGCGAAAGAACATGCGATCATGCGTAAACTTCAGGCAGTGGAAGGACTCGGAAGCGTATCGATCATTTGTTCTGATAAAACAGGAACGCTGACACAGAACAAAATGACAGTAGAAGATTATTATGTTGATGAGCTTTGCATTAAAGCAGAAGATATAGATTTGAATGACCCTTCCCAGAGCAGGCTGTTGATCGGAAGTATGTTATGCAACGATTCTAAAAATACAGACGGCGTAGAAATCGGAGATCCGACAGAAACAGCTTTGATCAATCTTGGAAGTAAGCTTGGACTTGATCCGGAAGAAATAAGAACGAAATATCCTCGTGAGAGTGAAAATCCTTTTGACAGCGATCGTAAGTTAATGTCAACAAAGCATACGATTGAAAATGTTCCTACGATGATCGTAAAAGGTGCGGTCGATGTGTTGCTGACTCGTATGGATCAGATACAGATCGGTTCTGAAGTGCGTCCGATGACGGAGCAGGACAGAAAAAATATCGAAGAACAAAATCAGGCATTTTCAAGACAGGGACTCCGTGTTCTTGCTTTTGCATATAAAACAGTGTCAGACGAGTTGGAATTGACTTTGAAAGACGAATATAATCTTACGTTTATCGGCTTGATCGCAATGATGGATCCTCCGCGTGAAGAATCCAAAGCTGCTGTAGCGGAATGTAAGAAGGCGGGTATTCGTCCGATTATGATCACGGGAGATCATAAAGTGACGGCTGCGGCGATTGCGAAAAGAATCGGTATTTTGGAAGATGAGTCCGAAGCATGTGAAGGTGCGGAGATTGATAAACTTTCCGATGAAGAATTGAAAGATTTTGTAGAGGGAATTTCCGTATATGCCCGTGTTTCTCCGGAACATAAAATCCGTATTGTACGTGCATGGCAGGAAAAGGGAAATATTGTATCTATGACAGGTGACGGAGTAAACGATGCGCCGGCGCTGAAACAGGCGGATATCGGTGTTGCAATGGGAATCACCGGAAGTGAAGTATCGAAAGATGCAGCGGCGATGGTATTGACAGATGATAACTTTGCAACGATCGTAAAAGCGGTAGAAAACGGAAGAAATATTTACCGGAACATTAAAAACTCCATCCAGTTTTTGCTTTCGGGAAACTTTGGCGCGATTCTCGCTGTGCTCTACGCTTCTATCGCAGGTCTTCCGGTTCCGTTCGCACCTGTGCATTTGTTGTTTATTAACTTGTTGACAGACAGCCTTCCGGCAATAGCACTCGGACTTGAACCTCACTCTAAAGAAGTGATGGAAGAAAAACCAAGACCGATGAACGAGTCGATCCTTACAAAAGATTTTATGCTGAAAATCGGAACAGAAGGACTGTCAATCGGAATCACAACAATGATTGCATTTTTGATCGGATATAAAGGCGGTAATGCATTGCTTGGAAGTACAATGGCATTTGCGACACTGTGCTCTGCAAGATTGTTCCATGGATTTAACTGCAAATCAGACAGACCTGTTGTATTTACAAGCAAGCTTTTAAATAATATTTATTTGATAGGTGCATTTGTTGTAGGTCTGGCATTAGTGACAATGGTTGTTATGATTCCGGGACTTCACAGTATTTTTAAAGTACAGACGTTGAATTTGACGCAGCTTTTGATCGTATACGGCCTTGCGGCAGTGAATATTCCGATCATCCAGATTTTGAAAGCAATCCGTCTGGCGCTGAAGAAAAAAGAAAAATAAAGCTCTCTTTAAAAGATTGGTTTAACAGAAGAGAAGCAGAGGGATACAGAAAGGAGGACTTTTATGAAACAAGTACAAAAACCAAGAAAGCCATTGATCGTATATTATCTGATAGCGATTGCGGTGCTGATCCTTTTTAACTCCTTTGTATTCCCTGCCATTGTAGGGGGAAATGTTGAGGAAGTTGATTACGGCACGTTCCTTACGATGGTAGAAAACAAAGAAGTATCGAAAGTACAGCTCGAAGGCGAAAGCATTTATTTTACAGATAAAAGTGAAGATTCCAGACAGTATGAAACTACGAGGTTTGATGACCCGGATCTTGTAAACCGTTTGGAAAAAGCAGGATGTAAGTTCGGAAGAGTTGCGGATCGACAGATGAGTCCGTTTTTAAGTATGCTCTTATCAATCGTGATTCCGATGATCATTTTCATTCTCCTCGGACAGTTTTTGTCACGTCAACTCATGAAAAAGATGGGCGGAGCGGCAGGCGGAAACCAGTTTATGCAGTTTGGAAAGAGCAATGCAAAAGTATATGTGCAGTCTACGACGGGTATTACGTTTAACGATGTGGCAGGTGAAGATGAAGCAAAAGAACTTTTGACAGAGATTGTTGATTTCCTTCATAATCCTCAGAAATATCAGGAAATCGGCGCCGTATGTCCGAAAGGCGCCCTCCTTGTGGGGCCTCCGGGAACAGGAAAGACGCTTCTTGCAAAAGCCGTTGCAGGGGAAGCGGGAGTTCCGTTTTTCTCTATTTCGGGTTCGGAATTTGTAGAAATGTTTGTCGGCATGGGAGCTTCAAAAGTGCGTGATCTGTTTAAACAGGCAAATGAGAAAGCCCCTTGTATTGTATTTATCGATGAGATCGATACGATCGGCAAGAAACGTGACAGCCACGGAATGGCAGGAAATGATGAACGGGAGCAAACATTGAATCAGCTCCTTACAGAAATGGACGGTTTTGATGCGTCGAAAGGTGTTGTAATACTTGCGGCAACAAACCGACCGGACACATTGGATCCGGCGCTTTTGCGCCCGGGACGTTTTGACCGGAGAATCCCTGTAGAACTTCCCGATCTTAAAGGGCGTGAAGAAATACTGAAAGTGCATGCACGAAAAATAAAACTCGGGGATAATGTGGATTTTAATGCGATTGCAAGAGCAGCTTCGGGAGCATCAGGAGCGGAGTTGGCAAATATGGTGAATGAGGCGGCTCTTCGGGCTGTCCGTGAAAACAGAAAATTTGTTGTGCAGTCGGATCTAGAGGAAAGTATTGAAGTTGTGATCGCGGGATACCAAAAGAAAAACCGTGTTCTTTCGACGAAAGAGAAACTGATCGTCGCATATCATGAGATCGGTCATGCTTTGGTGGCGGCATTACAGACACATTCGGCTCCGGTGACAAAAATTACGATCATTCCCAGAACTTCGGGTGCGCTCGGATATACGATGCAGGTAGAAGAAGAGGAACGTAATCTGATGACTGAAGAAGAACTTAAAAATAAAATTGCGACATTGACAGGAGGAAGATGCGCGGAGGAGCTTGTATTCGGCTCAGTGACAACAGGAGCGTCAAATGATATTGAACAGGCGACGAAGCTTTCCAGGGCAATGATCACCAGATATGGTATGAGCAGCCGATTTGGAATGGTTGCTCTTGAGACGCAGTCAAATCCGTACCTCGGAGGCGACAGCAGTTTAAGTTGTTCTCCTGAGACAGCGGCAACTATTGACGATATGGTTGTAGATATGGTAAAACAGTCTTATGAGAAGGCGCGAAAGCTGTTGAAAGATAATCAGGGGAAATTGCATGAACTTGCCAAATATTTGTATGAGAAAGAAACAATCACAGGGGACGAATTTATGCGGATCTTGTCACAGAAAGAACTTTCTTCAGATGGAGAGACTGCATCAGGCGCAGAGTTTGCGGCAGATGGCAGACAGATTTTAGAGGAAGAAAAAGCATCAGACAAAGAAGTGCATATTTCTGAGGAATAAAGATTATCTGTTAAAATTAAAAAATTGCAGGCGATAGCGTCGCTGTACAGAAAGAACCGTTTACGGTCTGTACATCGACGCTACCCTTGTACAACGGTATGAATAGAAAATAAAAAAGAACAGCAATAAGAAGTTAGACACAAAAGAAGAGACAGAGGTGAAAAGCTGTATGGCAAGAAGAAAAAAATTGCAGGTAGAAGAAAAAAAGGAACGACGGCTCCCGACAACAAGATATAATCCCGAATATAAAAAGGGACTGACAAGTCAGCAAGTTCAGGAACACCGGCTGCACGGTTGGACGAACAAGGCGGTTGAACCTCCGTCAAAGACGACGAAAGAGATTGTTCATGAAAATGTATTTACTTATTTCAACTTAATCTTTGTCGTGCTTGCAGTATTGCTCTGTCTTGTGGGATCTTTCAGAGATTTGACATTTCTTCCGGTTATTATTGCAAATACATTGATTGGAATTATTCAGGAGATTAGAGCAAAACAAGTACTGGATAAGCTGACTATGTTGAATGCGCCCCGCGCCTCTGTTGTCCGAGACGGAAAAAGAACGGTGATCAATGCCGAAGATCTTGTCGTAGATGATATCGTAATTTTTAAAGCCGGCGATCAGGTGTGTGCCGATGCGGAAGTATCTGCCGGAGAAGTTCAGGTGAATGAATCGCTTTTGACAGGTGAAGCCGATGAGATTACAAAACGTAAAGGCGATAAACTGATGTCAGGCAGCTTTATTGTTTCCGGACAATGTCACGCGCGGCTTGATAAAGTAGGAGAGGATTCATATATATCGAAATTGACATTGCAGGCAAAAGCGATGCAGTCAAAAGAACAGTCGGAAATGATTCGTTCGCTTGATAAGCTTGTTAAATGTGTAGGAGTAGCTATTATCCCGATCGGAATCGTTCTTTTTTCACAGGCATTTTTCATTCAACATGATGGATTTAGAGAAAGCGTGACATCTATGATCGCGGCGGTGATCGGAATGATTCCGGAAGGATTGTATCTTCTTGCAAGTGTGGCGCTTGCGGTGAGTTCAATTCGTCTTGCACAGAAAAAAGTGCTTTTGCATGATATGAAATGTATTGAAACGCTTGCCCGTGTAGACGTGCTTTGTGTGGATAAGACAGGAACGATTACGGAAAATACAATGAAAGTCCAAAAGCTGATCAAGACGGATGAGTACGATGAAAAAGAAAAGGGCGGGTTATCTTTGCTTGTCGGAGATTTTGCGGCAGCTATGACAAATGATAATATTACGATGGCTGCCCTAAAAGAACATTTTACAAAAGCATCAGGAAAGAAGGTTTTGTCAAAAACAGGATTTTCTTCCGCAACAAAATACAGCAGCGTTACATTTGAAGACGGAGCTTATGTGCTCGGAGCGCCGGAATTTGTTTTAAAAGAAAAGTATGACGATTATGCGGAAGAGATCACAGAATATGCATCTACAGGATCCAGAGTTCTTGCTTTTGGAATTTATGACGGAGAGGTTGACGGAAAACCTCTGACACATGGCATTCTTCCGTTTGGCTTTGTTTTACTTGCCAATCCTATACGAGAAGCTGCAAAAGAGACGTTTGAGTATTTCGCAGAACAAGGCGTAGAAGTAAAGGTTATCTCAGGGGATAATCCGGTTACTGTTTCCAATGTTGCAAAGCAGGCCGGAATTAAAAATGCAGACAGATATGTAGATGCGTCAGAGTTTGAAGATGAACAGTCCATGAGGAAAGCGCTTCTGAATAATACGGTTTTCGGTCGGGTTACGCCGAGTCAGAAACGGAAGTTTGTCCGTATTTTAAAAGAGGCAGGACATACGGTAGCAATGACGGGAGACGGGGTTAATGATGTGCTTGCCTTGAAAGATGCCGACTGCAGTATTGCCATGGCATCGGGAAGCGACGCTGCGGCACAGGCATCTCAGCTTGTTTTGCTGGAGTCAGATTTTTCATGTATGCCGGAAGTTGTGTTGGAAGGAAGGCGGGTTGTAAATAATATTCAGAGATCGGCAAGTTTATTTCTTGTGAAGAATATTTTCTCATTTTTGCTAAGCGTTGCGTCTGTGGTGTTTATGTTTACTTATCCGTTGGAGCCGTCTCAAGTATCATTGATCAGTATGTTTACAATCGGTGTTCCTGCATTCTTCCTTGCTCTGGAACCGAATAAAAATATGATCAAAGGACATTTCCTTACAAATGTGCTATTAAAAGCGCTTCCTGCTGCGTTGACAGATGCTCTTGCAGTTGCGGCTCTTGTCATATTTGGAAGAACATTTGACGTAAGCTCTACGGATATATCAACGGCGGCAACGATGCTTTTGGCGATCGTAGGATTTATGATCTTATATAAGATCAGCGCGCCGATGAATAAAATACGGTTTAGTATTGTAAGCGGATGTATTGCAGGATTATTGTTCTGCAGCATCTTCCTAAAAGATCTGTTCGCTATTACAAGTATGACAAAAGAATGTATTATGCTCTTTGTAGTATTTGCGATTGCTACAGAACCGGTGCTTCGTTATTTGACAACACTTGTCGAAAAAGTGAAATATTACTATCTGAAGCTGCGAGGCAAAAATCTGTCTTCAGATGATACATAATATTTTCAAGAATAAGAAAGATACGGAAAATGAATGGATATTAGGAGCAAAGCAGCTTAAAAATGAATGATGCCGATTAAGGAGGAATAGAAATATACAACCGGAAAATAGAATAGAGATAGAGTAAGAGATATAGTAAAAAATATAGTAAAAAGTATAAGCAGAAAAACAAAGAGAGATGAAATGAAAAGGAGAAGGGGAAATGGCAGAAAAATTGAAAGTATTGATTTTGAACGGAAGTCCTAGAACAGAGGGCAACACGACGATCGCGATCCACGAGATGGAACATGTTTTTGAAGAAAACGGCGTGGAATATGAGACGATCCAAGTTGGGAAAATGGATATCAGAGGATGTGCGGCATGCGGAACATGTTATAAAAACGGAAAGTGTATGTTTGATGATATCGTGAATGAGCTTGCACCGAAATTCGAGGCTGCAGACGGTATGGTTATTGCAAGTCCTGTCTTTTATGCATCTGCAAATGCGACGCTGATCGCCTGTCTTGACCGGTTATTTTACAGTACTAAATTCGATAAGACGATGAAAGTCGGAGCAAGTGTCGTATGTGCAAGAAGAGGCGGATGTTCTGCAACATTTGATGAGTTAAATAAATATTTTACAATTTCAGATATGCCGATCGCATCGGGACAATACTGGAACTGTATTCATGGAAGAAAGGTCGGAGAGGCGGCGCTTGATGAAGAAGGGAAACAGACAATGCGCGGTGTTGCGAGAAATATGGTCTTTCTAATGAAGAGTATCGCGCTTGGAAAGGAAGCGTTCTTCCTGAAAAAGAGAAAAAGGTTTATACGAGTTTTATTAATCCGTGAGTTTTCAAGACTTGGATCAATACAAAAAGTGTTGCGAATCTTTAATTCAGAGAAACAGGTTACAGAGAAACTGCTGTCAAAATGACGGCAGTTTCTTTTTGTATCAAGAAAACCACGCGATAGTCGCGTGGTTCCGTGAAAGCTTTAG
>ERZ791901.1110-NODE-1110-length-12885-cov-2.443959_pt1 | contig 12885 bp, 18 predicted proteins | sample MGYA00510150_ERZ791901 | MGnify/ENA primary metagenome ERZ791901 (study PRJEB30046, sample SAMN00792058) | human gut metagenome | study: EMG produced TPA metagenomics assembly of the A metagenome-wide association study of gut microbiota in type 2...
GCCGTGGCTGTTTCTGCAAAACCAATCACTAAGGTATGTTTTGGATCCCAGGTCTTTGGGAACAGTGCTGCTGTCTTATCAAATAAATCAAAAATCCTCTCTGGTTTCTGTGGCACATGTTTCCCTAAATCAGGGTTCACAATCAAAAAACCACGTTTGTTATTGTTTTCTCTTTTTGCAATCTTAATATACTGACTCATTAAAATTCTCCTTTCCTTTACATTCTAGGAAATATGGGAGAATTTCTGATTTTTAGGCAAGAAAAATTACATAAAAAACGTAACCGGTTACGAATCTTTGTTCGATTAAAAACAAAAAGAACTGTCATAAAGACAGCTCTTCGTTTCGTTAAGCAGTTTTCCATACACCACGTTTTGGAGAAACAAATTCATCATATGTCTGAAGAACTTGGCGGATTTTTTCTTTCCAATGTGGATTACTTTTACACTTTCGGTGTCCGTCAACTTTTGTATAAATTTCTGCCAGGCTTAAAGCTCCGCAATCTTCCAAGACAGATGCTACAACATCCCTCCAGGTAGCCGATAAAGAATCACGCATATCAAAATTCATATGTTGCGGAAGTGCAATTTCATAAATCATTGCAGAATCCTTTTTTACCACCATTAAATATTCGTGAACAATTGGTACAAACTTCCCTGCATATTGGCGGTTATAAGAGACACAATTATGCTGCATTTTAATAATGATCTGCTCTAAGGTCCCTGGCTTGGCGATATCACACAGCATGGAATACAGTTTTCCTTTCTTCTTGATATCTCCCATTAGGACAAACATCCGGCCACCTTTTTCTAAAGAAGCAAACTGTTTATTCATACAGTAATTCATTTTTTTAACGAAATCTTCCCATCCATTGCATCTGGAAAGATCATTGATTCTTGGATCAAAACCGTATTGCTTGATAATGTCCTGCGCTTTATACATCTTATCTGAATAAACAATGATATCATCATATGGAGGATGCCAGAAAATGTTCTCTGGGCGCTCCGGAATATCCATTGCCATCATATCAAAACCACGGTTCAAATCATAACATCTGTGTTCTATTCCCATGGATCTGCAGACATCTTCCGTTGTTCCAGAACCAACCATATAATCGTTCAGGCTACGCAGCTGATACTGTTTTACGATATCCTCAATCATTTTCGGAGAACAATTTCCCCGGTAATCATTCCTTCCACCAGTTCCTCTTTCTGGATAACTAACTACACTTAACATATTATTTTCCTCCTGTTTTTCATGTTCAAACTGAATATGGAAAAACAGGATCTGCAAAAAAAAAGAGACACCGTAAAGGCATCTCTTAAATCATAGTTAGAACAATCATAAGTTTGTTGGTTTTGCTAGAAACTTTTCTGCCAGCTGTTGCATATCCATCCTGCTTTCTTCCCCGATGATTTCATAACTCCATCCGCTGCCATTGCGTATCAGTTTTGCAAAAAGCACAGATGTTGAATCAGCCGAAGTTACATGCAAATGAAATCTTCCAAACTCCTGTTTGGTATCCAGGTCTCTCAGGCTGATATACAGAAAAGAGACACCGTAAAGGCGTCTCCTTCTTTCTAAATACGCACGTTTATGGAATGTGTTTTCGCAAATTCCCGGCTTCTTTTCCATTCTTCTTTTCTCGTTACCCGGATTCCGGTTACCAGAACGCATCCACAGATAGCAAACCAATAAGGGGTCCATCCTCCTGCAGACGGATTGTGTGTACATTCTGTCCATATAAATTGAAACAGCATATGGCATACATACAAAACTAAGCTGAATTCCCGAAGTACATGATACAAAAGACAATCCTGTACCTGAATGGATGATAAGAACCACACGCCGGTAAACACCATCAATGGCCTGCCAACCATATATACATATCCAACAGGATGCAGAAGATACACAGCCGATACCACCAGAAATACAAAAAGGCGGATTCCCCAATGTGCTTTCTTCAAGCATTGCGTCCTTGCCAATAGCATACCAATTGCCAAAAACAGAATACTGGTAAACATACGGCCAGTCCTTACCGTTTGTGCAGCTTTAGTTGCTACTTCCAGTTTCCATCCAGAAAGGGTATCCAAATGGCCCATCCAATAAGATAAAACGTCTGAAAAACGATAGCTTACCATTCCAACCAGCAAGATTCCCATCACCGGTACACGACATTTCAGCAATAAGTAGATGACAAGCAACCCGTAAATGGTTGCAAGCAAATACCAAAATGGCCAAGACAAATAATGTTCCCCTACAAACAAAAATTCGTTTAAAAAAACTTTAAGTCTGTACTGTGGTTCAATATTCCAAATACGAAAACCTGTAAAAGTTGCCGGAAGATACAACACGTTTGCAAATACGTACAGCTTTATGGTTTTCCAGATATAACTACGCACATGGCTGCTTTGGTCTTGCAATTTTCCTTCCTTTTGAAATAACAGATATCCTGTCATCGAAAAGAAAAAAGGCACTGCCATAGAAAACAGATAGATACTTAAATAATCTAAAAACGGATTATTCATTCCCTCAAATGGATGGATATGAATTGCGACCACAAAGAAAGCTAAAATAACCTTTGCCACATCAAAACCTGCATATACTTTTTTCATCATTTTCCTCCTCTTATTTTTGATTCTTATTAATATGGAAGAAAACAAAAAAAGAGACACCGTAAAGGCATCTCTCATTCCACTCAAAGATTATTTTTCAAAAATTCGTAAAAATCCCAATGTTGGCACATGGAGTGAAAATAATCTACAAACTCACCCGGCAGGATATTCGTTGTTGGACATTCCTTCGTTTTGGTGAAACCAAGCAACTGATATACCGCATCATGCTGGCATGGAAAACGAAAAATAGACGGGTAAAACTCCCTGTTTCGGCTGATACTAAGGATGGTACGTTTCTGGTTTTCTGTAAGCAGTCCAGGGAAAATAACTTCCTGGTAATCCTGTACGCCATTTTTGTCAAACAACTGATAACTCATTTTGGTATTCCATTCGCTTCGAGAAGCCTCTTGCTTAACCCTCTTCTCCTTAACATCTATTTCCTGCAGATATTCCTGTGCATAGTCTACGACCTTTTTCCAGTATTTTGGATAAGTTTCTTTCAGATGTTTAAAAAGTTCCTGTGTAGACGAGGAAAGTGCGTCCTCAACTTTCTTTACCTTCTCTGGTTTTTCCATGGCAGGTCTAACATTTTCTTTCTGCTCTGACATTGGATCTGTCTTTGCATTTCTACAATAACGGCAGTTACCTGTTTCAGCATCATAATCGCATTCTTCATCCATAGGACAACAAGCACATAATCGAATTTCTTCCCCACAATATGGGCAATGCACTTTCATTCCATGTTTTTTCAAATTCCATGGTAAACTGAATTTATCATTGCAATGATTGCAGAATACTTCGATTTCTTTTGTTTCAGGCAACGGACAGTCAAAAGAAATTCCATAGGTTTCTGCTGCTGATTTTTCGATAGAAGCAAGGAAAGAAAGCAATTCCTTTGCCATATCATTGTCCTCTTCTCCTAACCAGTTTTTCATTGCATGATATTTCTCCATATCAAGATTTTCAAAAAATTCTTTCATTTAAAAATTCCTCCAATTCTAATTTTTCATAAGAATATGGAAGAATTCTTTTAAAAAAATATGACATTTTTCATAGTAGTATTTTTTTCAGCAAAAAAGAGACACCCAATGGGCATCTCTTAATTAGATTACTCTTTGTGTTTCTGATAATGCTCCGTCATAATTCCATATACCCTGTAATTGCGATATAATGTAATGGATGTAAGCACTACAATGATAAGGATCAAAGAACAGGCAAACGTTGTTACTTCAGGCAGGAAAGAGCGAATTGTGCAAAGGAGAATCACACCCAGCTCCATTAACATCTGCCAACGTATATTCTTGTACAATTTTTTGAATTCGTCTTCTTCTGCATGTTCCAAATGGCTGCCAATTCTGGATTTCAAACAAATTTCCACAAACAGGAGAACCACAACCGCTAATGATAAAATACTATCTAGCATGATTGACCTCCGAATATTTCCAGGATTTTCGTCACCTCATCTTTCCGGACTGTAATATCACATAACGATTCATGCTTCCGTTCCTGCTCCAGTGCAAGAAGACGCAATTTTTTCTCCTTGATGTCACAATCTTTCAGCAAAATATTTTCAATTAGCTGATCCTTGCTCTGCTTACAATACACCATTAAAGTAGGATACAATCTCTTTAGTGTTACAGCTCCACAAATATCCAATGGCATGACAACAGAAATTCCCTGTTCCAATAAATCGGTAACATCTTTTTTTAATGTCCCGTATCCGTATCCGCCATATCTGGTAGATTCCAAAAACTCAGCTTTATCAAACTCTTCTGGCATCATATATCGATGCCGCTTTAGATTTCCTGGATTTGTGGTATAGCTGATTGGATGTGCAAAGTTCGGATAAGACAGCAACTTCTCCATCATCTGATGTTTTCCACTACCGCTTGGTCCTACCAAAGCTATGATTGCTGGGTGCTCCAAGCTATGGACACTTTCTACCATAGAAAGTTTGATCTGATGTACCAGCTGCAGGAAATCATCATATCCGTTCACTGATAAAACACCGGTAGCATCCTGATTCCACGGTTTCCGAAACAACACCGGGAAAGCAGAATTGCTTTTAAAAATGTTATGATTTGCATCATCCAATGTAATATCAAAATGAACCAGATGTTTCTGGCTTCCCATAATAATATTCTCATTCGGAAAATCCGGAAATGCTTTTTTGATCTGATTGACACGAACACCCATGAATTCCGGCTGTACAGCGGTGATAATGAATACTTCGCCCTCTTTCTGCAGCCTTTCCATGAATATTTTTCCCTCTTCGGTTACATACTGGCGTTCATACAGCTCCATGTCAGCATAATACTTCTTAATCACCGATGCCTTCCCAGTATTCTCCCAGGATGTAATATCACTGAGTTTTAGGTCCAATCCCAAGTCCCTATTTGCCAGTTCAATTGCCCTGGTATTCAAATCACACAACACATCATCCCAATCGACTCCTATTGTAATCTTTCGTAATCCCATAGTATTTCCTCCTATTATTACATTCTACACAAAAAATATGGGAGAAACAAGAAAAATACTATCTGCAGTTCTCTTCGACTTCTTTCATTACCAAAGTCTTTCGGATACAATCCTTTAGCAGCAATCCCCGCATATACCAACGAAGGCAAAATAACTGGTCTTTTTCATCCGAAAAATATTTCGCAATCGAAACTTTTAATGACAAAATAGTGTCTTCATCCATACCACGTTCCTGCAAATATTCAAGTAGCTTTTCTTCTGACTTTCTAGACCAGAAGTCCGTACCACAGGGTTTGAGGAGCATGTAGTCACCAAAACTTGATTTGTGGAGCATATAAAATTCTAAAATACCTCTTGCACACTGCTCCCGTACTTGGTATTTTTCGCAATATGCCGCTCTCGTGCAATGCAAAAATGTTTCGGATGCAAAAGGTTCTGGAAGGTGAATTGCAATCGCCATGGCAGTTCCGTCCATCTGCTCAAGCTGCTGATGATAATCTCTTCCAAAATCATTAATTTTCAGATATTCACTATCCTCTTTTTTCTCCATACTCTGCATGGCCTGGGTACACAACCGATCGCAGCATTCGTTTTCGGGATTTCCGTTATGCCCTTTTATCCAGTTCCACTCCATTATTTTCCATTCACATGCCTGCTCCAACCTTTGCCATAAGTCAACATTTTTCTTTTTTCGAAAATGCCCTTCCATGGTTTTGATCACATATTGTGAATCTGAGTACACCCGTACAACCGATTTTTCTGGAATCTTTTCCACTGCTAATATAACTGCCATAATCTCCATACGGTTATTCGTGGTACATTGGTAACTTTCTGATAACTCTGTTCTCTTTCCAGTTTTAGTATTCAATATCACCGCTGCACAGCCGCCTGGCCCGCCAGGGTTAAAGGCACAGCCGCCATCAGTATACACAATATAGTCTGGATCAAAATTTTTCTTATTCGCCATAAACATATCCTCCCTATTTTTCTAATATGATAACATTTCAGTCCTTTATATTGATTTTTAGGCAAAGAAAAAGAATCCAACCGGGTTCTTTTTTTTGTCAGATTAGCCCATGTTCTTCCATGAAATTCCTTGCATGCTGAAATTCTTCCTCTGGCAATGCATAGTAAAAATCACTGACAGTAAATCCCCGGTCCAGCATTTCAGTAAAGAAATCCAGTTCATCTTGCTGTTCGGCAGCAGCTCTTTTATAATACTCGCACAGCATATTCGAAACTTTGATTCCATCCCGGTCATCCAAATTTATCCCATCTTTTTCAGGTATTACAAACATAACCGGGGAGCCTAATGGACCAATCCGTACAATGGCATCTGGTTGTGATTTTTGAACTTCCTGTAATTCCTTAATTAACCTGGAAAAACTCATCCCCTTTGCTTCCGGCGTGTACTTCCACAGCAAATCCCTTATTTTTTTGCAAATCATGACAGGTTTTTCTTTAAGTGTAAGATTCTTTGCATACAAGACGTTTTCAGCATATTCCCTTGCACTATCTCCGTCTTCATCCTGCAATGTTGGGTCTGCACCATGCTTTAAAAGATACTCTGCCAGTTCCAGATTACCAGAAGCACATACTTGCATGAGTTTTGTTGTCCCATAGGCATCATAGGCATTGATATCAACTCCGTTTTCTACTAAAAGTTTAACAACAGCTGCATCTCCATCATTTGGGGCAAAATGCAAGAGTGGTGTTCCAAACCTGTCTTTGAAATCAATGTTCACACCTTCTTTGATGAACCGTTCCACTTCTTCTTTTTTGTTTCCTTCTACTGCTTTGATGAATTCTTTTCTATCTTCCATAGTCTCCTTCCTTTCTATGTTTTGATTTTTCTATATAGGAAAAAGAGACACCATCAAGGCATCTCTCCTTTTCTGTTTTTCTTTAATATAGCAAAATCCTTAGAATCATGTATGATAAGGATTTAAGCCCCCTGCTGCTGTCTCCAGGAATTTCTGTTTTTTTCTTCCTCTAGCCGGATAGCTTCTTCATTTGCTTTAATAAAGCTGTGAGCCACATAACTCTCCCATGCGGTTAAATAGGTATTGGCTTCTTCAAACAAAGCGAAGAAGTCACCATCTGCCATCACAATCTTTGCTTCTTTTTCTACAATAAATGAACCTCTTTTGCAAGATGTCCCCCCTGTTGTCTGATTCACTTCCTTAATCCCTTTTCCATTCTGGATCGTGATTGTCCAAGGATAGTTTTTTACAATGGTTTTTCCATTCTGAACAAAGGAACCCTGTCGGTTGATTTTCAAAGTACGGACAACGCTGTACCCATTTTCATCCGGCTCCCCAAAAATCTTCTGTCCGCTTCCGGAGAACGTGTAATTTCCTCTTTTCATAATGGCTTCCTGATATAATTCCTTTACCTGGGAAGGTGTTAAATTTTCCTGCACGAAAATAGAAGGACTTTTTTCATAATCGACCAGATTAATACCAATCATGGAATTTGGTAAGCTTCTTCCAGTTCCATCTTTTTCTCCGTTTCTATGTAAGTGGCTGCCCTTTCCTGGAGTAGCCGGTTTTAATTTATTGATAAGTTCAACTACTGCTTTGTTATTTGTAAAACTGCTGATTTGTCTTGGATTTAATTTACCTGCCATAGCCTATACCTCTCTTTTCTGATATTGAAATGGTTTTCTTCTAAATGCATCGACTGCTTCCTTTGATGGTACACACTTGGCAATTGCATACATACGAAGTGTATCCCGTTGTTTTTTCTGCTTTCTTTCTAACGAATCCATGTCGGTTCCTCCTTATGTTGCTATGATAGCAAATATGGATTTTTTCTTGTTTTTTGTGCATGAAAAAGAGATACGCTCCCGTATCCCTTACACAATTGGTTCTGATAATGCAACTTCTGCATCTGGGTAAATATCCAGAAGTGTTTCTGTAAAATATTCCAGCATGCTGTCATTTCCATAAACAATTACGGATGTTTCTTCATCCATATTGACAACCGTTAAGGTTTCTGGAAAACCACAGACCCATTGCTTTCCTTTTATTGATTCCTGCATTTTTTCAATAAAAGCATCCCTATCCTCTGCCCGTTTCAGTTTAAATGCTGCACAGGTAAACGTATTGGCATTTCTTGCATGAATCATGCTGGCAGCGTCTCCAATCTTATCTATCTCCCCAGACGGTACGTTTAATAAGGAAGTCAGGGCTTCTTCGTTTGCTACATCGAATGTCCATGGCTCATTGTTAATGGAACTCATATCGTCCCCACCTACCACATCAAACATCTGGTCTTCCTCGTACCGGTTCCAGACATTACTTAAAATATCTACGCAACTTTCTTCTTTTGTTTCTTCTTCCGCAGACGATTCGATAGGCTTTTGGTTACAACCTGTAAAAAAAACTGCCATCAGAGCAGCAGCACAACACAAATACAATTTCTTACGCATCCGGAAATCTCCTTTTTCTTTTAAATTTCTATTAATATGGGATTTTAAAAATATGCAGATTTCCATGCCCAAAAATTTCCAGCATTTTTTGATGTGCTATACTATAATTGTCGATAAGACAAGGAGCTGCAAATATCCTTCTGTTTTATAGTCTCGTTGTTTCATGGTTTGCAGCTCCTATAAAAAAGACATTTTGCTTAGGGCTTTGCCGCCCGAATTTCGATACCCTCCTCGAAGAAAGCTACCAGACGGTGGCTTTTTTCATGCAAAAAAAGAAGATGCCGAAGCACCTTCTATCTTCTTATCGGAACTTACCATTCAATACGTTTTCCATCTTCAGATACAACATAGTCACATCCGGACGCTGCCATATCATGACTAAAGATACCTTCTCCTAACTGGTCTCCAGCATTCATTTGCCAGACGTAAATTGTCCCATATTTGAATATAAGAGGATTTAGTTTCTTTTGCATCTCCTCATAAGACGTAAATACGCCAATGAAATGCTCCTCTCCCCGCACATGACGGGTTACAACAAGCATTTCATATTTTTCCCTGCCTTTTCTTAGTAACTCTATTTTATCCATCATACTTTCCTCCATGGCTATTCTTTCTCCATCCCTTTTAGCAGTTTCACATACCAGGCATTTTCGATTTCTTCCTTTGAAATCCCCTTGAAATCTTCGATACCCTTAATCTCTCTCCACCAGCTTCCCATGCCATACACAATTTTCTTTAATTCCGGCACAAAGATTGCTGGATTGTTCATGGTATGGTTGCACAAAACACCTGTATATTCGTCATAGGAAGACGAAATACCAATTGGCAGATCTCCCAGGTAAATTCCAAGATATGTCTTTCCTTGGTATTCCTCCCCGCATGGACGAACTTCGCACAATGCGCCACATGTATGCCCGATACCTTTCGTATCAATCTTCTTGTTCTCGATTCCCTGAATAGTAAGCGGATACTCGATATACCGGCTCTTGAATTTCTCACAGGCTTCACAATCCTCTTTTGTTACTGTTTTCACCTGCTCATCTTCCCATCCGTCGACAACGCAATGGCAAGTCCCAAGGTCCTGTATGGAAGGATGCGAATATCTGCAGCGGTTTATTTTATCTGTTAATTTCTTGTTCAATTCTAATTTCTCCTATTCTTTTGAATTTTCTAAGTGTTTCAAGTTATTATCTGTTTCGATTATAATTTCTGCTTTCAAAGAAGCTGATTCCTCTATTTTTCGAGTGTAGTATATAATCCCTCCGTCCTTTCCATTAAATTCATAAATACATTCCTCTGCCATGATCGAGGGATCACAAATTTCCTTTGCAGCAAGCGGAATCATAAAATTTCTGTCTTTATATTTAAACCAAAGAACAGCAGCAGCTTCAGTCCAAAGCTCGCACCATACATGAGGATTCGGGTTTTCTTTTAGCATTCTTATAAAATATAAACCTGTAAATTTACCACATACCTCCGTATCGCAATGCACAAATTTGGTTTCATTTTCCTCATCAGAGGAGAGGTGTATCTGGAAAAGTTCATACTTTTTCTTCCGCTCTTTATACTCCTGAACATCTTCAAACGCCCATTTACAGTGAAAAAACATAAGCCCTCCGCCAGTAACCATTACCATAATAAATGCACCTACATCAAAAGAACTGTGTTTTGCAATCCCTATACATATAATTGCAAACATAGCTAATGCAACAATGCTATTGCTTATAGCAGAAATTTTAGACATTTTTTTCAATACTTGGTACTCTTTATTCTTTTCCTGAATATATTCTTCTTCTGTTGGTAAATTTCGTACCCTTACTTTTGTGAATTCCATAGTGCTCCTCCTTATACTTGACTTTACAAAAATCATAGCACATACCTTAGTCCAAATTATTTTTAGGCAAGGAATTCTTCATTTTCCAGGTGCAACAAAAAACAGCCATGCACATGACTGTTTTCACATTTTTCTATATTCTCAAAACAACACCTTGTCTACCTCAGAAAACACTTCTCCGAGATTCCCCTGGATGAATATATCTTCTTTCCCAAGCGGTACCTCAACTGGTTCTAGGTTAATGACTGCCAGGCAATCACCATTGAACAACCGGACATATGAGCTGGCTGGATATACCTGCAGGGAAGTACCTCCTACTATGAGCATATCCGCATCATAAATCGCATGAATTGCTTCTTTCTCCTGTTGTACGTTCTCTCCATATAATACTACATCCGGCCGGATCATGCCTCCGCAGCTTGGACACCTTGGAATAGCATCTCCCGATTCGAAAATATAGCTACCATCATATCCAGCATGACACTTGGTACAATAACACCTTTGCGTTGTCCCATGGATTTCAAGTACTTTCTTATTGCCGGCTTTTTGATGTAAACCATCAATATTCTGTGTGACAATCGCAGATAGCTTACCGCATTCTTCCAGCTTGGCTAGTACTTGATGTGTGATATTCGGCTGGATATTCCTGGTATCCATTTTCTGTCTGTAAAAGGAAAAGAACACCTTTGGATTATGGTACAGGCACTCATGGCTAAGAAGGTACTCCGGGCTATACTTTTCAAATTGGATATTCTTCCGGTTATACAGCCCATCCTTGCTTCGGAAATCCGGGATTCCACTTTCTGTTGATACACCCGCACCACCAAAAAATACAATGTTTTTTGAGCTTTTGATTGTTTCTATAAGTCTTTCACTATTTTTATTCAACACACCCTCCCCTTTCTTATAAAATTTTCGAAAGAAGCTGAAAGATAAGACTGATTATCATTAAGATGCCTGATGCCATAAAATATCGATTGACCTTATCCCAGGTAAGATTCCTTACCTTTTCTTCCTTAACACGTTCCCTCTTTTTTCTTCTCTCTTCTTTTTTCGGCAGTTTATTCGTTTTCTGATCCAGCTCCACAACAAGTGTTTTCCTAGCAACAGCACCTGTTTTTTCTCCATAACCAGTAACTGTGCCTTCAAATTCTTCTACTTTAATTTTCTCAACATCTGAATCATTAATAGCTTCTGTAACAGAATTTCGATGATAACGGCCTGGCAGCAATTCACCAACATACGTGCCATCACAAAAAGCCTGGTATCCATCTTCGCTCTTTTTGATATGTATCTTTTTTGATAACGGTAAAGTCAAGTCTTTATCCCAATTCACAATTGTTGCTACCATAACTGACATCTCCTTTCATATTTGCATAAAAGCCAAAAGTACATTTCGTGGAACGATCTACTTTATTGTGTTACTGACATTATACAACATTTTTTACTTTTAGGAAAATTAAGGCATGAACATATAAGATTATACTACTGAAAACATTGATATAATCATACCAACACATCCACAAATCACTATCAAAGAACCGATAATAATTGTATTTTTTGCAGTATTTTCCGATTTGTCATTTTTCGATGTTAATACCATTCCCCCTCCGACTATCATCACAAAAAAGTCAACACAGAGTATCATGCACGAAATAATTTCAGATATTCTCACATTGTCTCCTTTTCCAATACTTCCCCAAAATACTCTTTCTCTGCAAGAAGCCTTGCTTCAATCGCATCCTCTATCCGGTCGAAATTTCCTAAAAAGATATTCTTTCTCTGAAACTTGATATACGCCCGGTACTTACCCCGGTCTTTTCGGTAACTCACTCCCCGGAAGCCGGAGGTGTTATTTTTATTTAAGCCCTTCCTCTGGATTGCAGGAAGGTAAGTTCCATTTGTAAAGTATTTTTCCAAACTTTTCGCCACACTATCTTGGAATGTCCCCCTGCATCCGCACGACTTCACACTTCCATCTTTTAAATCTCTATTTAATACAATTTTGCTTCCCCACACTGGCAGGAGCAGCGCCAGTAGGTACGGTTATTAATCATAACCTTTTCTTCCACATGAAGTATCCCAAAATTCTGTCCCACAAGGCCTTCTTCTGTATGTTTCGCCATACATCCACAGGAAGAAGATTTCCCTATGGAAAGCAAAGAACCATACACATCCCTTTCCTTTCCACAAACGCAGGTGCAATGGTAGTAAATCTTTCCATTCTCTTTTTTAAACGCTTCTCCCACCTGCCAAAAGCCAATTTTCTTTCTTCTCAAATCTTGATGTTTTTTCACATTAACTCATCCTTTGGACAAATATATTTATATTCTAGGCTTCTTCCTATCCCAAAACCACTGAATAACAAATCCTACTGTAAGAATTAAAGCAAACAAACCTATTGTGACAATAGCTCTCCAAACAGGTAACTTATCAGAACGAATAATTAGTGAAGACTCTCCCACCGATTTTATTTCATAAAATCAGAAGGAGCCTCTAACTGCTAAAGTGCAAGTTAGTGGAAG
>ERZ791901.1111-NODE-1111-length-12875-cov-3.887520_pt1 | contig 12875 bp, 12 predicted proteins | sample MGYA00510150_ERZ791901 | MGnify/ENA primary metagenome ERZ791901 (study PRJEB30046, sample SAMN00792058) | human gut metagenome | study: EMG produced TPA metagenomics assembly of the A metagenome-wide association study of gut microbiota in type 2...
TCATGGGGCCTTAGCCTTATTCCCAAGGGGATTGGTCGGAAGGCCGAGGTAAGCAAGCCGAAGATTTATTCCCACTGTCAACTTCTTTTCAACTAAGCAAATGGGAAGCTCTCTCTAGCGCTAAATTTACCTACAACCGTTGTACGTACAATCGTTGTAGGTAAATCGTCAGAGCCGATATGAGGCAATACAGAGCGAAAGCTACGATTCAGATGGAAGAGTTTTTTACTTTCTACTTATCCTCGTTGATGGGGAGGTAGTTGATCTCTCCGCAACCCACGCCCTTCTCGGCAATCGTGTTTTCACAAAAGACTTTCAATTTGTCGTAAGGTCCTTTGGCAATCACGGCTTCAACACAAGTGTCATGAGTCGCATGGACATGCATTGAACTGATGACCATATCTAAATGTTCGTGCTGATGGTCAACGTTGCGCTTAGATAGAAGCGCTTTTCTGTGATCATAGGCATAGCTGACAACGGCCACACATTCCTGCGAAGGGTTCACCAAAGCTTCCTGCGCAAGCTCTTTCTTTAAAAGGTCTCGGAACGCTTCTGACCGATTTTGATAGCCTCGTTTGGCAATGAGTTCATCAAACGCTTGGGCCAGGGATTCGTCTACGGTAATGGAGATTCTTTGCATAATCTGCGGATTCGTTGTTTTTTGGCGATTCTAATTTTTTTTGTTGTGAAAAGTCTTTGGATGCTACTTAACCGCGATTACTGCAAAACGCACAGGGAGACGGTTCTCTTCTCCTTCCCAAAGCAGCACTTCGGCCTTAACTTCTGCGGCTTTTAATCGGCTGAGAATGTCCTCGTCCCATTGAGGACGGACTTGTCTGCTGAGCGGAAGTTCACGCGCTATGTCATCAATCACATTCGTTTTGACTCCAAGAAGAACGTGATTACTTGACTCGTTCACTTTCGGTTGGATGGAAGCATAGTCTTCGTTGAAAAGATAGCAGTAGTGGTTGCCGTCAAAAACAAAAAGCTTTCCGCCGGGTTTAAGCACTCTCAGCCACTCTTTGTATGCAGCCCCCGGATCTTCAAGATTCCAGACAAGGTTTCTGCTGACCACCGCATCAAAAGAAGCATCCGCAAACGGGAGATGCTGTGCGTCAGCTCGGCAGAATTCGACATTGTGATAGCCGTTTCGATTAAGCAAATCTTTTGCTTTTTCCAACATCCCTTCGGAGTAATCGGCCGCGGTCACTTTCAAGCCGAGAGAGGCCAAGAGAAGCGAAAAGAATCCCGGGCCGCACCCGATATCCAGCACTTTTGAGCCCTCGGGTATCTGCCGGAAATACTCTTTGTAGAACTCATCCTTGTGTTCTTCTCTTTCTTTCTCAACCTGTTGGCGATAGCCTTCCGAACGGGTGTTCCAATACTCTCTGATCTTTTCTAAATTATTCATGGCGGTCTACAAAGGTTTAATCGGCGTCATAGTCGTAAGCCCCCTGCTGTTCTTCTCAATCAGGCTTTCAATCTGATAAATCGGATCAATCGTTGCAGAGTTAAGAACGGCTTCGGGGGTATCGAAAGCATGCGCCACACCGTTATGAAGAAACAGCACAGCATCGCTGAAACGAGAAGCCAGCATTAAGTCATGGATCACGTAAAGAGCGATTGCATTTCTCTTCTTGCAGTAACGATGTACGGTCTCCATCACAACAAGCTGATGACGAACGTCCAATGCGCTGGTCGGCTCGTCAAGCAAAAGCAGCTTGGGCTCGGAGACAAACGACTGAGCTAAGAAAACAAGCTGCTTCTGCCCTCCGCTCAAACTTCGCACCGATGTATTGGCAAAGGTATCCAGCTTCAGCTCTCGGATGACTTGAGAGACTTTTGCAAGCTGAGCCTCCGAGACTTTCCAGCTGAATTTTTTGGTCAGTCCGAGAAGAATCGTTTCAAAGGTCGTCAGCGAAGAGGTTATCTTTTCGAGCTGCGGTAAATACGCAATTGAAGAGCGATCGAGCTTCTTGCCGTCCTCTTCCAGAACAATGCTGCCTTGATGAGGAATCAAATCCGCGATGCAGCGAATAAATGTCGTCTTTCCGGCGCCGTTTCGCCCCAGTACAGCGGCCATTTCGCCCTGCTGAAAGGACACTGTGATGTCCTTAAGAATCTCTTTGCTCTTAATAGAACAGGATAAACCGTCGATCTTCAGTTTCAGCATCACTACTCCCGTGATCTCAGCAGAAGGAAAAACAGGAACGGGACACCGACGATCGAAGTCACAATTCCCACAGGGAGCGTCGCTCCTTCAGACATCAGTTTGGAAATGATCGATGCGGCAAGCATAAGCGCGCTTCCGACCATGGAGGATCCGATAATCAAAAATCTTTGATCTTCGCCTAAAAGCAGTTTGGCGCAGTGAGGCGAGATTAAGCCCACAAACGCTACTGTACCGATAAAAGCCACGGCTGAGGCGACAAGAACGGAACTCACCGTAAAGACAAACATCCTTAGTTGATCCGTATTGATGCCGAGACCGCGAGCTCGTTCGGTTCCGTCGCTGAGCGCGGTGAGTTTCCACGAATAACAAAAAGAGATCAGAAGTACGATCGTCCAGCACGTCGAGGAAACGCCGGTGCTGATCCAAGAAGATCTCTGAAGATTGCCGAATGTCCAGCCGGAGATAATTTGCGCGATTTCGGGAGAAGCTCGGTACTGCAGGTACTGCTGTAGCGCCTGAAAGAAGAAATTCATAATGACGCCCACAAGAATAAGCGTCGTTGCTGTAAGCGAGCGCTTACTACCTAGATAAAAGATGAAGGCTGATACCGTCAGCGCCATGACAAGTGCGGCCAGCGAAACGCCGAGCCAAATCTGCCCGAATAGCGCAAAACCGGTCGTAATAGCGATGGCCGCTCCGAAACTCGCTCCTGCTGTCACACCCAGCGTATACGGACTGGCAAGAGGATTATTCGTGATCGTTTGAATCAAAAGTCCGGCCAAACTCAGGGAGGCACCCACAAAGAGACAGGTAAATGTCATCGGCAGGCGGATCTCCCAAACAATAAAAGAGGCGGAAGATCCTCCTTCAGATCCCTCGAGAACAGCCTCAATCAGGTCCTTCAAGACGATAGACGAGGAGCCGATTTGAATGTCCAAAATGACTAAGACACACAAAATTAAACCGACCAGCAGCGTAGACAGGACCCTTTTGCGGATCCTGTTTCGGTACTGTCGGACAATGAGATCTTCTGAGCTCATTTCTGATTCAAATGGATCATGAAGGTTCCGTCGTACTTGAGTTCAGGCAAATAGGTCTTGTAGTAGTTATTCAAGTTACCGACAGGATCGATATCTTTAAAAGCTTCCGGATAAAGAACCTTTGCCATGTACTGCGTGAAGGTGTAGTCAGCCATGTTCCTTAAACTGCCGTGATCTACCCCATAGACACGTTTTTCCTTGACGGCATCGAGCATGTTCCAGCCCGGGCGCTTTGTAAAATTGGCCAATCTTTCCTGAGCCTGAGATTCGGGGACGGTAAAGCCCATCCGCATCTGATCTCCCTCGGATTTATTGCGCCAAATACTTCCGCCGATGAAAATAACTTTCGGATTTTGAGAAATCACATACTCCCTGTCGAGAGCCATGTAAGGCTGAGGAGAGTTTTCGGCAAGATTTGCTGCTTTGATATTTTTGAGGATGGCGCCCCAAAGCACATCTTTATTGTACGAATTGCCGTATTGAGCCAACCCCTTGCTGGCAGTCTCCATATAAACCTTCGTGCCTAACTGATCCTGAGGAAGTTTGGCAATCGTCGAATAAACGTGATCAAGAGCTTCTTTATAAGTTTTGTTCTGGGCTTCGGCAATCTTTTCTCGACCAAGGAGTTTACCGAGAATCTCGGTACTCAAGGTATGGTTAGCGGTTGTCATCGCGTGGTAATCCAAAACGACAACCCTGATTCCGGCCTTTTCGAACGTTTTAATTCTCTGGCTGTTTTCCGCGTATTGAGTCCGTCCGATCAGAAGGACATCCGGATGGAGGCTGAGAATCTTCTCGGCATTGAGAATGTCGTCGTGATACCCGCCGATACTCGGCAGATCTTTCATCTTAGGAAAGGATTTCGTAAAAACTTGGTACTCACCGTAACGAGTATCTTCCCAGCCGTCTTTGGTCAGAGCAACAACTTTTTCAAGGCCGGGCGCACCGCCCACCATCATAAAGTTCGCGATGTAGTTAGCGACGACAAAGGTTTTGGGCTGATCCTCGAAATGAACTTTCCTGCCCTCGATGTCCGTAACATCAAAGGCTGCGGCAAGCACAGAACCGCTAAAGGCCGCAAGAGTAGAAAAAGATACAGCAAGAACCAACTTTCTCAGCATTGTGATCCTCTCAGGTTAGGGGTCGTCGTTTCAATCACGACCCGAAAGTCAGAAACTCGGCGAATAAAACCTCTCACGCTTGGAGTTCACGAGCTGTCAACAGCCACTTTTTGAGCGGACTCGCTTTAACTCGGCTTTATTCAGGAACTTGAGTTGTTAGAAAGTATTACTTTTTTCTAAATTATCATATTCATAAGGCAAACAACCGGCTCATAAGATAATTTTCGAATTCGTCTTACTCATTTTGACCTACAGCCTCATGGCCTCACCGTTCAAGACCTACCAAAAACAAAACCTCCGGCGAAAAAATCGTCGAAGGCTGAATCTGACTAACGACTTTAGCTTACTGTTAGGCGATGCTGTTGACGACTGCAACCGCATTCAATGTTCTCGGAAAACCGTTCAAGGGAACGGCCACCTGGAGTGCGTCGATGAGGTTTTGCTTTGTTGCACCTTCTTTAAGATTTGCACCTGCGTGGGCCTTCAGCTGAGCTTCGCATCCGCCGAGCGCAGCAATGGCTGCAAAGACCACTAATTCACGATCTTTCACAGACATTCCGGTGCGAGTGTAAAAATCACCGAAGCAGTAACCGGATAAGTCTTCAATCATGAGCGGCTTCATCGGCTCAGTCGTGTTCTTGTGCATCTGAGTAATTGCGTCCCCGAAAATCGCTGTCTGGACTTCAATGCCTTTAGCCAAGCGATTTTGATCGTTGACGGTTGTCTGAGATACTAAGGGAAGACGGACTCCGGCATCTTTAAGAGCTTCGTTAACGCCCTCTAAGGCTTCTTTAACTCGTCCAACCCCTACGTACGGTGCCGTCTGATAAACCGCTTCTTTGATCACAATCGGTTCAACGCCGGCTTTCAAAGCAGCGGCTGTAACATCTACGGCTTCTTCGGAAAGGCCCTGGGCTGCACATGTCGCTAATAAAACAAAATATTTTTGATTCGTAGAAAGTGTTGTTCCGCGCTTAGTAACGTTCATCATTCTTGCGATGATGGCGTCCATACCCGGATCTTGATTTCTTTGTTTTGCATTAACGGTATTTGTCATAACTGCTCCTGCTGCACCCACTGTGGCAGACAGTAATACGTTTCTTAGGTTCAAAATCATTTTCTGACCTCTTTTAGTGACATACCCAACAAAACCCGCTCAGTAAGTTAAGGGTTTCATCTCTTCGGAGTAAAAGACGAAAATTTACGGCTCCGTCCGAGTTGACATCAATCGGGTGCAGCGAATTGAGATTTCCGGCGACCTATAGCTAAAGGCGCGCTGTTCGGCCTTCTCCTGAAAACATTGCATCCCTCTTCTTTAATAAAAGATTTCTCGAGCGTTTTACCCTTCCAATGCTTATTTACAATCGTACTTAATGCAATAAATACATGAATAGATAATCCCATGGATCTCAGAGCTTTAATGTCGTTTGTTACCGTCTGCAGACTCGGCAACATTAGCGCGCCGCTGAAGCGCTTTACATTTCGCAGCCTGCCCTGACACGGCAAATTCAAGAGCTGGAGCAAGAGCTCGGCTGCCAATTATTAGTAAGAAGCACACGCAGTTTGTCTCTCACCGAGAACGGCTACCTCTTTATGCTTCGGGCACAGGAAATACTGGACTTAGCCAAGCAAGCTAAGAACGAACTTTCCGAAAACGGAGATATCCTCCACGGCGTCATCCGCGTCGGCATCGTCGAAAGCAAAATCATGGATTACTTTGCCGATGCCGTGGTGCAGTTCAATAAAAAATATCCGCACGTTCAGTTCGAGGTTTATTCGGCAGACGGCGATGACTTAAAACGCAACCTCGATGAAAACAAACTCGACATGGCACTCCTTATCGAACCGGTTGAGAGTGCCAAATACACCAAGATTCCTATTGAAGTAACGGAAAAATGGGGACTTGTCATACGAGAAGAGGAAGTCTCGCCTAAAAAGAAAACGCTGAGTTACGAAGAAATTATCGAGAGAACGCTGATTCTTCCCAGACGCTACATCATTCTTTCAGAAATCAGCAGCTGGTTCAAAGTACCGGAGAGCAAATTTAAGGTCATCGCCTACCACAACCTCGCATCCAACGCTTTAATAATGGTGGAAAAAGGTCTCGGCTCTCTGCTCTGTATTGAGGGAAGTTTTACGAACCGCCCTAGGGAAGGTCTTCGCTTCCTTCCGCTCTCTCCCGAAAGAACGACTTCTCATGTGGCCGTTCGCAAGAAAAACCGCAAGCTCTCCAAACCCTGCGAAATTTTCTGGGCGGATATTGAACAGTATTTTCCTGTCCGCAAATAATTAAGGCCCGAGCATATTCGCTCAGGCCTGAATCTTTCTTCAATCCGACGATTTCTCAACCGTCGGATTTTTTGTTATTTAGGCATCGGGAGCTGGAGCACGTCTCCGAGAACCATGCAGACGCCTGAAATAACGATGATGGAAATGACATTCAGCCAGAAACCTGCTTTGATCATTTCACCGATTTGGATACGGCCGGTACCGAAAATGATCGCATTCGGCGGAGTCGCAACCGGCATCATGAAGGCGGCAGATGCACCGATCGTCGTGACCAACAGTACCTGTTCAGTCGGAATACCGAGAACAGGAGCCGCAGCCGCCAGAAGCGGAAGCATCGTCGCAGCCAAGGCGGTGTTAGAAGTGAATTCCGTCGCAAAGATCACCAGGGTAGCAACGCCTAAGACCACCAGTACAGGAGGCAGACCAACGAAGGCGGTTGCCTGAGCTGCAATGAGGCTGGCTGCGCCCGTTGCCTGGATACAGGCAGCCATAGAAAGGCCGCCGCCGAAGAGCAGGAGCACGTCCCAAGGAATGTTGTCGCAGTGCTTCCAATCGAGCGCTCTTTCACCGCGGGAAAGGTTCACAGGGATGCAGAAAAGAGACACGCCTGCGGCCATTGCGATCACGGCATCGCTGACCATCCTGAAGGGACGAACACCGTTCTCAAGCGTGAAAGAACGGATCTGAGAGCCGAAGCACCAGAGAACAACGGCACAGATGAAAACGATCAGTACAGAGATCTCGCCGCGGGTCGGTTTTCCGATGTTCTTTAATTCGGTACGGATCCACTCACGGCCGCCCGCAATCTTTTGAATCTGCTCTCTGAAAAGCACCTTTGTTAAGAGGAGCCAGGAAAGGGGCATGAGCAGGAGCACCACCGGCATACCGACCTTCATCCACTGAACAATGGAAACATCGACGCCGTATGTCTGCTGGACAAAGCGAACGAAGATACCGTTAGGAGGCGAACCGATGATCGTTCCCATACCGCCGATGGAAGCGCCATAAGCCACGGCTAACAGGACACAGATACCGAAGTTTCTTTCGCCTTTGGTAATGGTCGGAGAGTCGGAATTCTGACGAACCACGGACATAACGGCGATTGCAATCGGAACCATCATGGCTGCGGTTGCCGTATTCGACACCCACATGGAAATGAAACCCGTTGCGATCATCACGCCGGCGATAATGGCGCCGGGAGAGGTACCGACAAACTGCATCGTCTTTAAAGCGATGCGTTTGTCCAAACCCCAGCGCTGAATACCGGCTGCCAGCAGGAAGCCGCCTAAGAACAGATAGATCGTGTCAGAGGCGTACGGCGTCAGTGTTTTGGCAAGTGTTGTGACGTCACAAAGAGGATAAAGAATAATCGGCAGCAGTGCTGTCACGGCAATCGGCACAGTTTCCGTGAACCACCAAAGCGCCATCCACAGCAGAATGGCTAAACAGGCTTTAGCAGCATGGGAGACGGGAACCGAAGCTCCGGCGCCGTTAACATACGCGTCCGGAAGAACCCAATATAAAAGCAGGGCTAAAACTGGGGCCGCAAAGAGAGCAATCGTTTTCGACTGCCTCGAGAAGGAACCCATTTGCAGTGGTGCTTCCATTGATACTCCTATGTATTTGAGTTATCGAGCAGCTAAGCTCAAAGCGAAACAGGTTTATTTAATCATAAAAATTTGTTTATTCTTCGCGGTACGGATTGAAAATTTCAGGAAACTAAAAGTAAATAGCACTATGTGAAAATTAATTTCGCATAGTGCTATTTATTCCTTAAACCTCTTGTGTCTCAGGCTTTCCTGCCTTCTGGTGACTAAATTGAATTTTGTAGAGACGAGCATAAGGTCCGTCATTTTCCAAAAGCTCGAAATGGGTGCCGGCCTCAACGACCGCCCCCTGATCCATCACGACGATCATATCGGCATCCACAATCGTAGAAAGACGGTGCGCTACCACAAAACTGGTACGGCCTTCTCTGAGTTTGTCGAGAGAAGCCTGAATGTATTTCTCGCTTTCGGTATCGAGAGCGCTGGTCGCTTCGTCAAGCAGGAGAATCGGAGCGTTCTTCAAAAGAGCCCGGGCGATGGAAACACGCTGCCTTTGGCCTCCGGAGAGCTTTGATCCGCCCTCGCCGATTCGGGTTTGGAGTCCCTCCGGCAAGGAATCAATCAACGGCTTGAGATAAGCCGCCTCTGCGGCCTGCATAATTTCTTCATCCGTCACGGGGCGTCCGGCACCAAAGGCAATGTTGGCCGCAATGGTGTCGTCAAACAGCATGACTTCCTGAGTCACAATCGCCACCTGACGGCGTATGCTCTCCAGCGTCATCTCGTTCTGAGAGGTTCCGTCAAAAAAGATCTCTCCTTTTGTCGGCACCATGAAGCGAGGAATCATGTTAATGATGGTGCTCTTGCCGGCGCCGGAAGCACCCACAAAAGCGATCATCTTTCCGGCTTCCGCCTTCAGGCTGAAATCCTTAAGCGAAGGCTCCAAGGTGTTGGGATACTTGTACCAAACGTTTTTAAATTCGACGTTGCCTTTAACGCGTTCGATGTCTTTCGAGCCGGGGTCCTTCTCAAGCGGGATATCGATCATCTCAAAAAGACTCTCAGCAGCGGCTCCCATACTAGCAATCGTGCCGTTCAAGCCGGCGAGCTTACGAATCGCAGGCATCATGAGAAGCATTGCAGAGATATAGGTCACAAATTCGGCCAAAGAAAGCTGACCTCTCTGTGCTTGGAGCAAAGCCACACAAACCACGATGGCAACACCGCAGATACTGACCAATTGGGTTGCCGGGGTGCCGAGACCTTTGACGATCTGCTGACGCATCGTCAAGCCCTTTAAACGGCGGTTGATATGACCGAAACGCTCTTCTTCAAACTTATAAGCGTTGTAAACCTTGATCAGACGTTCGGAACGATAGGTTTCATTGAGCTGACTTAGGATCTGACCGAAGGTCACCTGGCTGTCGGAAGTCAGTTTCTTGAGGCGCTTGCTCACCGTTCTCAATATATAAATCAGGATCGGAGCAACAATGAACGTTACTAAGGTCAGCTGCCAGTTATGCCAGAAAAGAACACAAAGCAAAGCTGCAACCTGCAAAGAATCACGCACAAGCACGGTCAGCACTTGAGAGGCGCCGGACAAAGCTTGAGAAGCTTCATTCACAAAGCGAGAAACCACACGGCCCGATTCCTGGCTCTGGACGACTTCTTCGGGCCAGCGAATCATGTGGTCAAACATCAGGGAACGGAGTTTGACCAGGATTTCCTGAGAAACTTTTTGAAGCAAATAAGAAGAACAGAATTGGCCACCGCCGTGAAGAACGGAAATGCCGATCAAAGCGATCGGGGCCCAAATTGCCACCAGACCGTTTTTTTGATAGAAACCTAAATCGGTGAGCTTGCCCATCAGCAATGCCATCAGAGATGAGCCGGCTGCCGCGGCGACCATGGCGATCAACGCGAGAAAGATGTAGAACTTGTAAGGCGGTAAGTAGGCAAAGAGCCTCATTAAAGGTTCTTTTTTGATCTTAACGGATTTCAACTCTATCCTCGTTAGCTTAGGTGCAGGTAGTTTAGCGAGTCGGCAGGCGTTAGACTAGGAAAACACATATATCTTTGAAACAGTTTTTATGGCAACACTATTCGTCAGGTTACCTAATCATGTCGGCGACGCCGTCATGACCATGCCGGCCTTAAATCTTTTAGAGGCCGCCGGATTTAAGCTTTACCTTATCGGCAAACCCTTTGTCGGAGAGTTATTCGAAGGCACTAACCGCCGCTTCGACCCGATCGAAGGAAATTTGCTTGACGACATCAAACGCATTCGCGATTTAGCTGCCTCCGTTAAGAATCCCCGCGGCATTCTTATGCCGAACTCTTTCGGATCCGCTCTTTTATTTAAGAGCGCAGGCATCCAAAGCACGGGGCTCGCCACTGACGGACGTTCCATTCTTTTGGAGCATGCCATTCCGGAACCTCCGAGAATGCATGAAGTCGAACGTTTCTGGTACGTCGCGTATGAGGCACTCAAGGCGATGGGCATCAAACCGCCTTACACCAAGCTCACGAAACGCATCAACATGAAGCTGGCCGCCCGCAACGAAGCCGGCGCCCGCAACTTAGCCGCAAAAATCGGACTGCCAAAACGCTACGCCATTCTTGCGCCGATCGCCAAAGGCCGTCACGAAGGTAAAGAAAAGTACTGGCGCCACTTCAATGAGCTGTGTAAGCCGCTTCGCGACAGAGGCATCGAACCAGTGGTCTTCCCGGCTGTCGACGAAGCGGAAGCTGCTAAGGCCGCTTGTCCGGACGCGACTATTTATGAACCGACGAGTCTCGGAAACTTTGCAGCTCTGTGCGAAAAAGCCGCCATCGTTATCGCGAACGACTCGGGCGTGAGCCATATCGCCGCAGCAGTAGGTGCTCCCCAGGTCACCATCGTCGGTGTTACCGACACGGACCGCACGAGCCCTTGGAATGAGAAAAACGTCATTGTCGGCCGCAAAGGACGCTGGCCCGAAGTTGATGAAGTTATTACTGCCATCGATGACGTTTTAAAGACCAAAAACTAATTAGTATGTGACATTGTTTGAGGAGCGCAAGCTCCTCGATTTGTATTCACTCGAACTTCGTACTTCACAACATGTTTGCGCAATCGCTTTGGTCCTTAGCTGCTGCGGCCTTCTTTTCCATGATGGCCGCCTGTGTGAAGTACTGCAATGATGTATTCGGACCGCTGGAGCTGGTTTTCTACCGCTCTCTTTTCACTACGCTTTTCGTCTTTATTACAGTTTCGCTTCGCGGGGAAACCTTAAAGACCCGATATCCGATGCTGCATCTTCGGCGCGATGTCCTCGGATTTGCCTCTGTCGCGATTTGGTTCTTTACATTAGGGTTGCTGCCGCTCGGCACCAATATCACGCTGACATATTCGACGCCTCTCTTTTTAGCGCTGAATTTTATTTTGCTGGCGCTCTGGAAAAAAGAGCAGCCCGAGTGGCCCCTGATCGGCTCCATTCTTCTCGGCTTTGTCGGTATTGTGGTCGTCATGCGGCCATCTTTTCTGAGCGGGGATGCTCTTCCGGCCCTTCTCTGCTTATTTGTCGCATTTATTGATTTGTTCGGATACTGGCAGATCCGCTTTTTAGGCCGCGTTCATGAACCTTCCTGGCGCATTGTCTTCTACTACTCTCTTTTCTGCACGGTCGGAGCTCTGTTGGGTGTTCTCTTTTTTGAAGACGGATTTCACATGTCCAATGCCAGGGCTGCTGTCGCTGCCTTCCTAATGTGCCTTCTTGCTACGGCCGGAATGCTGGCCAGCACACGAGCTTGGATCGGCGGCAATATGCTTTTGGTTTCGTGCCTCGGATTTTCTGCGATTCCGTTCTCCGAGCTCATCGGCATCTTCTTCTTTAAAAACATTCCCGACACACTGTCTCTTATCGGTATGACGATCGTCGCCGCCGCCGGGATGATCGCTACCATCTACACCAAAAAAGCGGAGAAAGCCGCCTCAGTCTCAGGACAAAAAGATTCATAGAGGCCGACATTCTTGGAGTTGCACGGTCAAATATCCCGTGTTTTTGCATCTATAATTGTTAGAAAATATTTCATTAACTTCCCAAGAATCCCAAATGCAAGCGATTTCACTTTGGCTCGCTGCCGCTATTGTCATTTTGACAGGCTGGGCAATCGTTAAGAAGTACCTTAAATCAAAAAGAACGCAGAGAAACACTCAGCCCCCTTCAAAAATACTGTGCGCTCCTCTCCTGTGTAACGGCTCAGGCTCTTCCTGAGGCCGCAGAAAAGATCGTCCTCAGAGCTCTTAAAGAAAAAGTATCGCCGCTCGAAATCAGAGAAATCGTTTATCAGTGTGCTCCTTACGTGGGGATCGGACGCGTCCAGGAAACCATGGAAGGCGTCAACGATGCCTTTAAGAAAGCTCATATACCGCTTCCTCTGCCGACGGCCACTACCGTAACAGATAAAAATAGAAGAGAAGCCGGAGAGCAGATGGTCATGAAACTCAACGGTGATCGCATGAAGCAGATTTTGTCTCAGGTCGCAAAGGATGAATATGACCTTAGAGTCAACGACCTTTATGACTTCTGTTTCGGCGATTTTTATACACGCTCCGGATTAAGGAATCTCTGCACAAAAGGTGGGTGATATGCTATAATTAGCACACTTCCGAAAAGTGTGACTATGAAGATTAAAGCCCCCACATTCGCTGATTTATTTGCAG
>ERZ791901.1127-NODE-1127-length-12606-cov-2.209545_pt1 | contig 12606 bp, 7 predicted proteins | sample MGYA00510150_ERZ791901 | MGnify/ENA primary metagenome ERZ791901 (study PRJEB30046, sample SAMN00792058) | human gut metagenome | study: EMG produced TPA metagenomics assembly of the A metagenome-wide association study of gut microbiota in type 2...
CACGCCACTTTCAGTACCGTAACCAATACCAAAGTTGAAGCTACCGGTGTTGCGCTCTTTTACCTTGTAGACGACATCAACCTGGTCCGGGCTACCCGGAACACGTTGGGTATCGGTATCGACAGTTTCAAAGAAGCCCAGACGATTCAGACGCTCCTTACCCTGATCGACCAGATCGCTCCCCAGCCATGCACCTTCCATCTGACGCATTTCGCGACGCAGGACGGCATCTTTCGAGGTATCGTTACCTTCAAAACGGATCTTACGCACATAGAAACGGTTACCAGCATCAACGTTCACGCGTAATTTAACGGTTTTGTCGGCATCGTTAATTTCAGGCATCGACTGTACGCGCGGATAGGCATAACCATAGCGACCGAGAAGCTTTTTGATGTCATCTTCCATCTTGGTCACTTTGGTGCCGTTATACAGCTCACCCGGCTCGATCTTAGTCAGCTGCTCAATTTCAGCGGAGTGCCCGGCAAGGTTGCCGCTCACTTCAACGCCAGAAAGCTTGTACTGATCGCCTTCGGTGATGTTCACCGTGACGTAAATACCTTTTTTATCTGGCGTCAGACTGACCTGGGTAGAGTCGATGTTGAAACGGGCATAACCGCGATCCAGATAGTAACTGCGCAGGGTTTCAAGGTCGCCCGCCAGTTTCTGTTTCTGGTATTTACGATCGCCTACCACGTTCCACCACGGCACTTCGTCACGCAGTTGGAAATGAGAGATCAGTTCGTCGGTGGTGAAAGCATGGTTACCAACAATGTTAATTTGCTGGATTTCAGCTGACACACCTTCCTGGAACACCAGTTTTAGGTCAACACGGTTGCGCGGCAGCGGGGTCACGACAGCTTTTACGCTGGCGCTATATTTACCGACGCTGTAGTAGAAGTCTTCCAGACCTTTCTCGATATCGGCAATGGTGGTGCGATCGAGGGATTCGCCCACACGCACACCAGAAGCCTCGAGGTTTTGCTTCAGCATGTCATCTTTCACCGATTTGTTACCGGAGAAAGTAATGCTGGCAATGGTCGGACGTTCTTTTACCTGAACCAGAAGGGTATCACCATCACGAAGGACGCGAACATCCTCAAAGTTGCCGGTAGCAAACAGAGCGCGAATGGTATTACTGATATCTTCATCATTAACCGTGTCGCCTGTGCGCACCGGCATACTGAGGAGGGCCGCACCAACGGCGACACGCTGAAGGCCTTCGAAATGAATATCTTTCACTACGAACCCTTCAGCACCGTATACGGTGGCGCTGCTAAACAGCAGCGACGCTATGAGCAACTTTTTCATCGCCATCGTTATTATGCGTTCTTCCTAACTAACTCTCATAACCGAGAGAAATCATTGAAAAGTGCAAGCCCCATTAACAGCACCAGCAGAATCGAGCCAATGCGATAACAAAAGTCTTGAACCCGCTCGGATACCGGTCCGCCCTTGATCTTTTCGATCGCAAGGAACAGCAGATGCCCCCCGTCAAGTACGGGCAACGGAAACAGGTTAATTATCCCTAAGTTCACGCTAATAAGCGCAAGAAACGGCAGGTAATAAACAACCCCGAGTTCCGCTGTCATCCCAGCCCCCTTGGCGATAGAGATCGGCCCACTGAGGTTGTTCAGTTTCACATCACCGGTGATCAATTTTCCCAGCATACTGACCGTCAGCTTCATCAGCTGCCACGTTTTGTCCGTGGCTTCGACGATGGCGTTGAACGGCCCATACTGGCGTACAACTTTATACTCATCTGGCAAAGGAATGACTTTCGGCTCAATACCGACAAAACCAATCGCTTTACCATTACCCGGTTTACTCTCCGGGATTAATGTCAAAGACAAGGGATTCCCCTGCCTTTCGATTTCTAACGCTAAGGATTTACCCGGGTTATCCCGGACAAGCATCACAAAGGTCACCCACTGCGTTAAGGGCTGACCATCGACTTTAACGATCCTGTCGCCTGCTTGCAAACCTGCCTTGCTTGCCGCCGAGTTTGGCTGCACATTTTCCAGTACAGGTTCAATTTGCGGCCCACGAGGACGAATCCCCAGCGAAGATACCGGATCTTCTTTATCAGGCTCAAACGCCCAGTGACGTAAATCGAGCTTTACATCCCGCCGTTGGTCGCTGCCAAATGGCGCTACTGTAATGGTGGTGCTTTCATCGCCAATTTTATCGACCAACTGCAAACGCACGGCATCCCAATCAGGCGTTTCGATACCATCTACGGCTTTTAGTTCCGTACCTGGTGCAATTTGTGCTTCCGCAGCTATCGAATTGGCTGCTATTTCGCCAACCACCGGACGTACGCCAGGCACACCAATAATAAAAACCAGCCAGTAGGCAAAGATAGCAAAAATGAAGTTTGCAACCGGACCTGCGGCAATAATCGCCGCTCGTTGGCCGACAGATTTATTATTGAAGGCATGGTGGCGGAGTTCCGGAACGACCGGTTCTGCGCGCTCATCCAGCATTTTGACATAACCGCCCAACGGGATCAGGGCGATAACATATTCGGTGCCGAGCTTATCAGTTCGCCGCCAGAGCGCCTTACCAAACCCTATTGAGAAACGCTCAACGCGAACACCACAACGCCGGGCAACCCAGAAATGACCAAATTCATGCACGGTGATAAGTACACCCAGTGCAACGATGAACGAAGCCAAATCCCAGAGAAAACTCAGCATATTACCTTCCGTTAAAGCGTCCTGAATACCAGTAACAACAAGCAAGCAAAGACCGGTACCGCAGCCGTCAGGCTATCAATACGATCTAAAATACCACCGTGTCCTGGAATTAAATGACCGCTGTCCTTAATTCCTGCTTCACGCTTAAACATACTCTCGGTCAGATCGCCGAGCACTGAGGCTAACGCTGCGACAATAGAGCAAATGAGTAAGGTGACGGGAGCGACGTCGAGATTCGCCCACATGCCATAACCCCATGAGATTACCGCTGCAGTCGCGAGTCCACCGATAAAGCCTTGCCAGGTTTTACCCGGAGAAACCTTCGGTGCCAGCTTATGTTTACCAAACAATTTGCCAAACATATATGCGCCGGAGTCAGCGCCCCATACCAGGATCATGACATAGAGCAGCCATATTGCGCCACTGTAATGATTCTCGTCGTAGTGCCAGGCCCGTAACGCCAGCATGCCCCAGAAGAAGGGAACAATGGTTAGCACGCCAAAAATAATGCGCAATGTTTTAGAGTTACGCCAGATTGCTGCGGAACCTGGGTAAAACAGCACCAGCAATAGCGCGACAATCCACCAACCCAGCGAAGCCCAAAGTGAGATTTCAACCAGCGGTTGATGAATATTTCGGTGATATTCCGGCAACAGAAAAAGCATCAGCGCCAACAATAACCCACATAACACCGCCAACCATACTCGCTGCGCACGAGTGGTAAAACCGCTAAGCTGTCCCCATTCCCACGCTGCCAGCATGCAGACCACCAGCGTTACAATGGCGAACCCCACCGGCGGCAACAGAAACAACGCCGCGATGACGACGGGTATTAACACAAAAGCAGATATCAGGCGATACTTCAGCAAAAGCGACCCCCATCAGGCTGTTTCATCACCGGGCTCGGTGCCGCCGAAACGACGCTCTCGATTAGCAAAGGCATTTAACGCCCCTTCAAAGTCTTGTTCATCGAAATCGGGCCAGAGAACATCTGTAAAGTAAAGTTCGGCATAGGCAATTTGCCAAAGCAAAAAGTTACTAATGCGATGCTCCCCCCCAGTCCTAATTACTAAATCTACAGGGGCCAGTTCATGCATACAGACATGCTGGTTTAGCATCTCTTCATCTATCTGATCTGGTTGCAGGTTTCCTTGCTGCACCTTTTCAGCCAGTTGCCTGACTCCCTGGACTATATCCCAACGTCCACCGTAGTTCGCCGCAATATTCAGCGTCAGACCGGTATTCCCGGCTGTTAGCGCTTCAGATTTACGAATACGTTCTTGCAAACGCGAGTTAAAGCGACTGGTATCGCCAATAATACGCAGACGCACGTTATGTCGGTGCAGACTCTTTACTTCGCTATCAAGCGCCCACACAAACAGTTCCATTAACGCACTGACTTCCTGCGCTGGTCGGTTCCAGTTTTCACTACTAAAGGCATACAGAGTTAACGCCTCAATACCGTTGTTGGCCGCAAAAGAGACAGCCCGGCGGACGGATTTTGCCCCGGCTTTATGCCCAAAGGCACGAATCTTCCCTTGCTTTTTTGCCCAGCGGCCATTGCCGTCCATAATGATCGCAACATGACGGCAGCCATGCGCTGGCAATTTTTCGCTAAGTGGTTGAGTAGCAGACAACATCACGCGTTTTTTATTCCCTGACAGGGTTTACGGTACTCAGGAATACTGAAGCCTATACAAAAAAAAGCCGTGTAAAACCACGGCATACCTGACCTTATAAAGCCAACTACTTACGATCAGATGGCGCAGACTATATCACTGAAGCCCTACGCTAACAAATAGCGCGACTCTCTGTAGCCGGATTATCCTCAGCTTGCGAGACGCATCACCTCTTTTCTGGCGACTTCACGCGCGTTCGCATCAACAGATAACACATCGTCCACACATTGTGGTTCGCGCATATCCATTTTTTCCAGTACGGATAAATTCAACGCGGCGATATCCGTAAAGCGGATTTGTTGCGCAAGAAAAGCAGCAACGGTGATTTCGTTTGCGGCATTCAATGCTGTCGTCGCTGCCTGGCCTTGTTCGAACGCCTCCATCGCCAGTTTCAGGCATGGATAACGATCATAATCCGGTGCGGCAAATGTCAACGCACTTAGTTTGCAAAAATCGAGCGGCTTCACGCCAGAGTTCACGCGATTCGGCCATGCCATGGTGTGGGCAATTGGCGTACGCATATCCGGTTCCCCCAGCTGCGCCAGAACACTGCCGTCCTGATAGCGCACCATTGAGTGAATCACTGACTGCGGGTGAATCAGCACTTCCATCTGGCTGGCGCTGGCGTTAAACAGCCAACGCGCTTCAATGTATTCCAGACCTTTATTCATCATGGTAGCCGAATCGACAGAAATTTTACGCCCCATCGACCAGTTCGGATGACGGCAGGCTTGATCCGGCGTCATTGTTGCCAAATCGCGCAATGGCGTCTCACGGAAAGGGCCACCAGACCCGGTAAGTAAAATGGACACCACGCCATTTTGCTCAAGGTCAGCGTATCCCAGATTATGCTGGATAGGTTGCGGTAAACTCTGAAAAATGGCGTTATGTTCGCTATCGACCGGTAACAATTGCGCTTTGCTCTGCTTTACGGCGTCCATAAACAGACGTCCGCAGGTAACCAGTGATTCTTTATTGGCCAGCAAAATGGTTTTACCCGCGCGGATCGCAGCAAGCGTAGGTAACAGCCCAGCAGCGCCAACAATGGCTGCCATCACCTGATCAACATCCTCAAGCGCTGCCATATCGCAAGCGGCTTGTTGCCCACTTAAGACTTCGGTGCGGCTACCCTGTTGCTGTAACATCGTTTTAAGAAGTTTCGCACTCGCTTCATCGTCCATTACGGCATAGCGGGGAGAGAATTCCAGGCACTGTTCTACCATGCGAGTGACATTTTTGCCTGCCACCAGCGCAACTACGCGGAAGTGTTCGGGATTATGGCGCACCACGTCCAGCGTGCTGCAACCAATCGAGCCGGTCGAGCCCAGAATGGTGAGTTGCTTCATGAAACATCCAGAGTTGAGACAGAATAAAAAGCAAAACGCCGCCAGCCGATCCGCAAGGATCTACTGAGCGGCGTTTTTGTCGTTCAAGAAATCAGAACTGCATCAGTTCTGCTTCTTTGTCTGCCAGCGCCGCTTCAATTTTCTTGATTGCAGCATCAGTCAGTTTCTGTACATCGTCCTGAGAACGGCGATCGTCGTCTTCGCTGATCTCTTTATCTTTCAACAGTGCTTTCACTTTGTCGTTCGCGTCACGACGCACGTTACGTACTGCAACACGCGCTTGTTCTGCTTCACCACGAACGATTTTGGTCAGATCTTTACGACGTTCTTCCGTCAGCGGCGGCAGCGGAACACGGATGTCGCTACCCGCAGAGTTCGGGTTCAGGCCAAGATCGGACGCCATAATCGCTTTTTCAACGGCCGGAGACATTGAACGATCAAACACGTTGATTTTCAGTGTACGGGAATCTTCTACCGTTACGCTTGCCAGCTGACGCAGCGGCGTCGGCGTGCCGTAATATTCCACGACAATGCCATCCAGCAGGCTGGGAGAAGCACGACCCGTGCGTATTTTGCTGATTTGGGTTTTGAACGCTTCTACGCATTTGTCCATGCGTACTTCAGCATCTTTTCTGATATCGCTAATCACGTTACGAATCCTTGAAAACTTGTCTCAGTCAGACCAGACAGTCACACACAGTGGAAGTGTGCTAAGTATAGCCCTGATTAAACATATTACGGGTAATCGTCTGGATTATTAGGCTATTTTATTTGCCATTTTGGCCCCGGGCAGTGCTCGCCATCCTCACGTACTTTTGTACGCTCCGGTTGCTGCGCGCTGGCCGTGACCAAACTGCCTGCAACAATAACGCCTTATAACCAGACTTACGCCCCCGCGATACTTACGCGGAATCTTACCCTTATTTATCCATCACGGGAATTATTCCGTGATTAAAGTCCCTTCTTTTTCACCCATTACCACACGGCGCAGCGCACCCGGTTTGTTCATATTGAAAACACGAATCGGTAATTTATGGTCACGAGCCAGCGTGAAGGCCGCCAGGTCCATGACTTTCAGCTCTTTTTCCAGCACTTCGCTGTAAGTCAGTTGCTCGTACATGGTTGCGGTTGGATCTTTCGCCGGATCAGCGGTAAACACGCCGTCAACTTTGGTTGCTTTCAGCACCACATCGGCTTCAATTTCGATACCACGCAGGCAAGCTGCTGAGTCGGTGGTAAAGAACGGGTTACCTGTACCGGCGGAGAGGATCACCACACGGTTGTTGCGCAACAGGCTGATAGCTTCTGCCCAGCTGTAGCTGTCGCACACGCCATTCAATGGAATAGCGGACATCAGACGAGCGTTCACATAGGCGCGGTGCAGTGCATCACGCATTGCCAGGCCGTTCATTACGGTCGCCAGCATCCCCATGTGGTCGCCCACAACGCGGTTCATACCCGCTTTCGCCAGACCAGCGCCACGGAACAGGTTACCCCCACCAATCACCACACCAACCTGAATACCCAGTTCAACCAGTTCTTTGATTTCCTGAGCCATACGATCCAGTATGCTTGCATCAATACCGAAGCCTTCAGTGCCCTGCAGAGCTTCGCCACTCAACTTAAGCAGAATGCGTTTATAGACGGGTTTTGCATTGGTAGCCATGTTTCTTTCCTGAGACTGTCAACGATTGAAATGAATTAATACTAGCGACATTGTACGTCGCTTTTCAGCGCAGCCCCACAAGGGTTAGCTGAATTTACAAGATGGGCACAAAAAGAAGCCGCCCTCAGGCGGCTCCTTTTTGATAATTAAGACTGCTTGGACATCGCAGCAACTTCTGCTGCAAAGTCAGTCTCAACTTTCTCGATGCCTTCACCCACTTCGAAGCGGATGAAGCCAGTCACTTCAGCGTTATGCTCTTTCAGCAGCTGACCAACAGTTTTGCTTGGTTCCATAACGAACGGCTGACCGGTCAGAGAAACTTCGCCGGTGAATTTCTTCATGCGGCCTTCAACCATTTTCTCTGCGATTTCTTTCGGCTTACCAGACTGCATCGCGATATCCAGCTGTACCTGGTATTCTTTTTCTACCACTTCAGCGGATACGTCTTCCGGTTTGATGAATTCTGGCTTGCTTGCAGCAACGTGCATAGCGATGTGTTTAACCAGCTCTTCGTCAGCGCCTTTAGCAGCAACCAGAACGCCGATACGCGCACCGTGCTGATAAGAACCCAGAACGTCGCCTTCCAGCGCAGCAACGCGGCGGATGTTGATGTTTTCACCAATTTTCGCTACCAGCGCAACACGTTCTTCTTCGAACTGTGCTTTCAGAACTTCAACGTCAGTGATTTTGCCAGCAACAGCTGCGTCCAGAACTTTGTCTGCGAACGCCTGGAAACCAGCGTCTTTTGCAACGAAGTCAGTCTGGCAGTTAACTTCCAGAATGATGCCGTAGTTGCCGTCGATTTTGGTTTTGATCACGCCGTCAGCAGCAACGTTGCCTGCTTTTTTCGCTGCTTTAATAGCACCGGACTTACGCATGTTTTCGATTGCCAGCTCGATGTCGCCGTTAGCTTCAGTCAGTGCTTTTTTGCAATCCATCATGCCTGCGCCAGTACGCTCACGCAGCTCTTTTACCAGGGATGCGGTAATTTCAGCCATTCTAAAATCCTCGGAGATGTGATCTGCCCGGCATTAAACCGCACAGATATAAAAGTGAAAAAGGGGGCCATATGCAGGCCCCCTAACCAAACGTGTACTACCTGGTCTATAAGGGCTCGTACGAGCGTGCCTTATTACTCAGCTTCTACGAAGCTTTCTTCCGCCTGGGAAGCCAGATCCTGAGAACGGCCTTCACGTACGGTTGCAGCAACAGCGCCCAGGTACAGGGTCACAGCACGGATTGCGTCGTCGTTACCCGGGATAACGAAGTCAACACCGTCCGGATCAGAGTTGGTATCAACGATAGCAAATACCGGAATACCCAGGTTGTTTGCTTCTTTGATAGCAATGTGTTCGTGGTCAGCATCGATTACAAACAGAGCGTCCGGCAGACCGCCCATGTCTTTGATACCGCCCAGGCTGTTTTCCAGTTTCTCCAGCTCACGAGTGCGCATCAGCGCTTCTTTCTTGGTCAGCTTGTCGAAAGTACCGTCCTGAGACTGAGTTTCCAGGTCTTTCAGACGTTTGATGGACTGACGAACGGTTTTCCAGTTAGTCAGCATACCGCCCAGCCAGCGATGGTTCACGAAGAACTGGTCGCAGCTCAGAGCAGCGTCTTTCACCGCTTCGCTTGCAGCGCGTTTAGTACCAACGAAAAGGATTTTACCTTTGCGAGAAGCAATCTTGTTCAGTTCAGCCAGAGCTTCGTTGAACATCGGTACAGTTTTCTCAAGGTTGATGATGTGAACTTTGTTACGCGCACCGAAGATGAACGGCTTCATTTTCGGGTTCCAGTAACGGGTCTGGTGACCGAAGTGAACACCAGCCTTGAGCATGTCGCGCATGGAAACAGTTGCCATGATTAAAACCTCTATATAAAAGTTGGGGTTATGCCTCCACGTATCCCATATTACCGACCCCAAAGGGCACCCCGGAATATGTGCCGATACGTGTGTGTTGTTACACAAAGTGAGATTGTCGCTTCCGTCCAGTCTGTGTATACGAAATGGATCGGAAGTCCGGCGCGCTTTATACCACAAATACGTCGTGGACACCAATAATTGTTGGCGCTGTGTACAGCATCAGACGTTGAATTTTCTATTATAGAAAACCTTCAGTGGCACGTTTGGCGAAATTCAGAATGATTCTCAATTTGCCCGGGTGTGATACCATTGACGGCACTTACATATATATTGTCGGTATCACCGACGCTGATGGACAGAATTAATGGCTATCTCAATCAAGACCCCAGAAGATATCGAAAAAATGCGCGTCGCTGGCCGACTGGCTGCCGAAGTGCTGGAGATGATCGAACCGTATGTTAAACCGGGCGTCAGCACCGGCGAGCTGGATCGCATCTGTAATGATTACATTGTTAATGAACAACACGCGGTTTCTGCCTGCCTCGGCTATCACGGCTATCCGAAATCCGTCTGCATCTCTATTAATGAAGTGGTGTGCCACGGCATCCCGGACGATGCGAAGCTGCTGAAAGATGGCGATATCGTTAACATTGATGTCACCGTAATCAAAGATGGTTTCCACGGCGATACCTCGAAAATGTTTATCGTCGGTAAGCCGACCATCATGGGCGAACGTCTGTGCCGCATCACGCAAGAAAGCCTGTACCTGGCGCTACGCATGGTAAAACCAGGCATTAATCTGCGCGAAATCGGTGCGGCGATTCAGAAATTTGTCGAAGCAGACGGCTTCTCCGTCGTTCGTGAATATTGCGGACACGGTATTGGTCGCGGCTTCCATGAAGAACCGCAGGTGCTGCACTATGACTCCCGTGAAACCAACGTCGTGCTGAAACCGGGAATGACCTTCACCATTGAGCCAATGGTCAACGCGGGTAAAAAAGAGATCCGCACCATGAAAGATGGCTGGACGGTAAAAACCAAAGATCGCAGCTTGTCTGCACAATACGAGCATACTATTGTGGTGACTGATAACGGCTGCGAAATTCTGACGCTACGCAAGGATGACACCATCCCGGCGATAATCTCGCACGACGAATAAGATGAAGCCGGCGAATGCCGGCTTTTTTAATGCGATAATTTAATCTTATGGGTGGCGCACAATGAATACCCTTCCAGAACAGTACGCAAACACCGCTCTCCCCACCCTGCCCGGTCAACCGCAAAATCCATGCGCCTGGCCCAGTGATGAATTAACCGTTTGTGGGATAAAAGCCCATATTGATACTTTCCAGCGTTGGCTGGGTGATGCCTTTGACAATGGAATCTCTGCAGAAGAGTTGATTGAGGCGCGTACCGAGTTTATCGACCAGCTCCTGCAACGGTTATGGATTGAAGCGGGATTCAGCCAGATTGCCGACCTGGCATTGGTCGCCGTCGGTGGCTACGGTCGTGGCGAGCTGCATCCACTTTCAGACGTCGATTTACTGATTTTAAGCCGTAAAAAGCTCCCGGACGATCAGGCGCAAAAAGTGGGCGAGCTGTTAACGCTGCTCTGGGATGTAAAGCTGGAAGTCGGTCATAGCGTGCGCACGCTTGAAGAGTGCATGCTGGAAGGGTTATCGGATTTAACCGTCGCCACCAATTTAATCGAATCCCGCTTATTAATTGGCGATGTTGCGCTGTTCCTCGAACTGCAAAAACATATTTTCAGCGAAGGATTCTGGCCTTCCGACAAGTTCTACGCGGCGAAAGTTGAAGAACAGAACCAGCGCCATCAGCGTTACCATGGCACCAGCTACAACCTTGAACCAGACATCAAAAGCAGCCCTGGCGGCTTGCGCGATATCCACACTCTGCAATGGGTGGCCCGCCGTCATTTTGGCGCAACATCGCTGGATGAAATGGTCGGGTTTGGCTTCTTAACCTCAGCGGAGCGGGCGGAATTAAACGAATGTCTGCATATATTGTGGCGTATTCGCTTTGCCCTGCATCTGGTCGTCAGCCGTTACGATAATCGCCTGTTATTCGATCGCCAGCTTAGCGTCGCCCAGCGTCTGAATTACAGTGGTGAAGGTAACGAACCGGTCGAGCGGATGATGAAGGATTACTTCCGCGTTACACGCCGCGTCAGTGAACTCAACCAGATGCTGCTGCAACTGTTCGATGAAGCCATCCTCGCCCTTCCCGCCGACGAAAAACCACGTCCAATCGACGATGAGTTTCAGCTACGCGGTACGCTAATCGACCTGCGTGATGAAACACTATTTATGCGCCAGCCGGAAGCCATCTTGCGTATGTTCTACACCATGGTGCGCAACAGTGCGATCACCGGCATTTACTCCACCACGCTGCGCCAGTTACGCCATGCCCGTCGCCACCTGCAACAACCTCTGTGTAATATTCCGGAAGCGCGAAAACTGTTTTTGAGCATTCTTCGTCACCCCGGAGCGGTGCGGCGCGGGCTATTGCCAATGCATCGCCATAGCGTGCTCGGCGCGTATATGCCGCAATGGTCGCATATCGTCGGGCAGATGCAGTTTGATCTGTTCCACGCCTACACGGTGGATGAACATACTATCCGCGTGATGTTGAAACTGGAGAGTTTTGCCAGTGAAGAAACGCGCCAGCGCCATCCATTGTGTGTGGACGTCTGGCCGCGCCTGCCGTCAACTGAGCTGATTTTCATCGCCGCGCTGTTTCACGATATCGCCAAAGGACGCGGCGGCGACCACTCCATTCTCGGTGCTCAGGATGTAGTGCATTTTGCCGAACTCCACGGGCTGAACTCCCGCGAAACACAGTTGGTCGCCTGGCTGGTTCGCCAGCACTTGCTGATGTCGGTGACAGCTCAGCGCCGCGATATTCAGGACCCGGAAGTCATCAAGCAGTTTGCCGAAGAAGTTCAAACGGAAAATCGTCTGCGCTATCTGGTATGCCTGACTGTGGCTGACATTTGCGCCACCAACGAAACGCTGTGGAATAGCTGGAAGCAAAGTCTGTTGCGTGAGCTCTACTTTGCCACCGAAAAGCAGCTACGACGCGGAATGCAAAACACGCCGGATATGCGCGAACGGGTTCGCCATCACCAACTCCAGGCACTGGCACTACTGCGCATGGATAACATCGACGAAGAGGCGCTGCACCAAATTTGGTCACGCTGTCGCGCTAACTATTTTGTCCGCCATAGCCCAAATCAACTGGCCTGGCACGCACGCCATTTATTACAGCATGATTTAAGCAAACCGCTGGTACTGCTTAGCCCGCAGGCTACGCGTGGAGGCACCGAGATTTTTATCTG
>ERZ791901.1129-NODE-1129-length-12599-cov-2.387915_pt1 | contig 12599 bp, 17 predicted proteins | sample MGYA00510150_ERZ791901 | MGnify/ENA primary metagenome ERZ791901 (study PRJEB30046, sample SAMN00792058) | human gut metagenome | study: EMG produced TPA metagenomics assembly of the A metagenome-wide association study of gut microbiota in type 2...
ATATTTATCTTGAAGAATTTTAATCACGAAAGAGAAAGAATGCTTTATCATCAGTAAAGCAAAGAAAAAATTATGAAGTTAAAAGAAGTTAAAAAAACAATGGCACTTGTTATCGCAGTCAGTACACTGGCTCCATCTACCGCATATGCGGCAGAACCATTTGTAACTGATGGGGTAGTTGCACAGGAATCTACAAATTCAGAAGCAATGGAATCCGAACCAAATGTGGAAATACCTGTGGAAACGCCAGAAACAGAGCCGGAGGTTCCAGAAGGAAACCAGGATGCTTCGGGGGAAAACGCGGAGATTCCAGAAGAGAATCCAGAGGCTCCGGAGGAAAACCCAGAAGTTCCAGAAGAAAATCCAGCGATTCCGGAGGAGAATCCGGAAATTCCAGAAGAAAATCCTGAGATTCCAGAGGAGAGTCCTGAACAGCCAGAAGAGAATCCAGAGGTCCCAGACGAAAATACAGAAGAACCCGAAGGAAATATGGAAATTCCAGAAGAAAATACGGAAAAACCAGAGGAGAATCCTGAAGTTCCAGAAATGGCTCCGGAAACCCAAACACAGTCACCAAACGCTTCTGTAAGTTCTTCAATTTCATCTGAGAAACATGTAACAAAAAAGAAAGCATTACGCTTTTTTACCGTTGCCAGACGATATGCATTTACCAAAGTGGATGCGGAAATTAAAGAAGAGATGAAAGAAGATTCCAGAACTGTAGGAACGCTGGCTGATAAAGGTATCTGTTTTCTACTCAAAGAGGAAGGTGATTGGTATTTCGTAGAATCCGGCAATGTGCGCGGTTTCATTGCGAAAACGGATGTTGTTACTGGTCCCCAGGCAAACCATATTTTAAAGGAATATAAAGAAAACGAATTATATAAAGATTCCGTAGAACAGGTTGCGCCAGTGGCTCAGGAAACCATTCCTTCAAAAGAAAACGAAGCCTATTTCTACACTATGGGAACAACCAAACAAACTGTAGTGGAAAAAGTATATGCTATAAGCACAGCGAGTGCGTTAAATGTCCGAGAAGGAAAAGGAACAGACAGTCGTATCATTGGCGAACTGCCAAATGGAACCTTGTGCTACATCCTTGCAGACGGAGAAGACGACTGGGGATATATTGAGTCCGGCGATGTACGTGGTTTTGTAAGTAAAAAGTATATCCGTTTTGGGGAGAACGTAAACCAGGAAGTAGCAGCAAACGGTGAGGATGTCTATGCAAAAGCCATCCAGAAAGTCAGTCCGGAAGAAAATGAAGCTTTTTACTATACCCATACTTCTATTAAAATGGATGCATCTACAAGTAAAATCAGAGAAGAGATTGTGGAATATGCATCTCAGTTTATTGGGAATCCATATGTATGGGGTGGTACAGACCCTGTAAAAGGAGCAGATTGCTCTGGATTTGTGCAGACCATTTACCGTACTTATGGCATTGAACTTCCAAGAGTAGCAGAGGCTCAGGCTTATGCGGGTGAACAGATTCCCGTATCGGAAGCACAGCCAGGTGACTTGATCTTCTATATGGATCATTCCGGTTATATCCATCATGTTGTTATGTATGCAGGGGATGGAAAAACCGTAGAAGCAAAAGGACGAGCTTACGGGATTGTATCCGATGATGTATCTTCTACTGCATGCTGGGCAGTCCGGCTGTTAGATGATGACGCAGAAGAAGTTGTAAGCAGCTCTGACATCCACGAGGTGAATGCAACTGAAGATATGTATGGGGATTCCCTTGGAGAATACGATATTACTTATTACTGCGCCTGTGAAACCTGCTGTGATGTAGAGACTGGAATTACTGCAACTGGCACACAGGTAGCAGAAGGACGTACCATTGCGGTTGACCCTTCTGTGATTCCTTACGGTACACAGGTGATTATTGGTGGACATGTCTTTACTGCCGAAGATTGCGGCGGCGCCATTAAAGAAAACCGCATTGATATCTATGTGAACAATCATAAAAAAGCTTTGGAACTTGGCCGTGACAAAGCGGAAGTGTTTTTGGTCAAATAATTTTTTCTAAAAGAGATTCCCTTGTGGAGTCTCTTTTTTCTTGCATAAAAAACAAACGAAATATCATATTTGCTATGGTAAAGAAAAAAGTTGGAGGATGATTATGCGCAAGAATAATGTAAAAATCGAAAAAGTAGACATTCCAGAAAAAGGAACTTTGTTGGAACAGTTTACAAAATATCTGAAAAATCATAAGAAAAAAAGTGATATCATTAAATTCCTATCTGTGATGAACGCAAAATGTATAGGCATGCAGAATCGATTTTCAGAGAAGGATAAAGAAGACATTATCGAGTTTGCTGCCTATTTTGAAGCCTTTTTTTATGAAATCGTGTATGATGAGATGATGGCAAACTGGGGACAAGTCCCGTATATCCTTCGTCTGGCAGAACAGATGGTATACGAAGAACATCTTGCAGAGCGGAAAGAAGTGATTAAAAACGCTTCTGAAGCGGTTAAGAAAGAAGCCAAAACCCTGGCAGACACGTTGTTCAACATCCGGGAGTACCGATGTTTTACAACTTCGTATTTTTCTCCGGAGGATGGTGTGATTTCTGGGCAAATGGAACTTCCAAAGACAATTTACAAAGAAAAATTAAGCGATACAAAAGAAGAATTGTATTATGCCTGCATTCAGGTTGTGGAAAACAAGGGAAGTATCGTAACAAGGTTAATTAAAAAAGACCATGTAGAAGTTTTTGGTATCCGCGTCTTGCCATTTGGCGTTTGGAGTCCTATTAGTAAGGAAGAAATGCAAACAGCATCTCTTACAACACCAAATGGGATTGAGCTGGAGCCAGAAGAGGGTGTGATTTATACGGAGATTCAACGTGAGCGGTTTTAATCCAGTTTGGAATTGTTATCATTTTAACAAATCGAACATATTTTCGTAACCGGTTCTGATTTTTTCTGAAGAGATTCCCATGTGGAGTCTCTTTTTTGCATTTACATCTTTTTCCATATTAACACTGACTGAACAACAAGAGGAGGACGAATTATGGATAACAGAACAAGAAAGGTTTCCAGTGCAATGGAACCATACATCAAGTTTGTTTTAGAAAGGGATGGGATTCCTTATCAGATGGAGAAGCGACCAGATTTCTGGCTTTTCCAGATGGATATCAGCAACCGCCGCTTTACCGAAGTGTTGGAGGATGCTCTATGCGAAAAGCAGCGAAGTAAATATATTTCCCGGATTCCAGTGTACTCTTTCCGTACATTGATGAATCGGGATAAATTAGAACGTCTGATGGCATTAAATCAGCGTAGGGGGTATCACATCTTAAAACAAGACGAAGCAAAATATTTTGCAGCAGTTGACCGTTAGCACTGGAACGAAATGTCCGGTGCTCTTTTTTATTAAAAATCAGGAGGTATGCAATATGACATACGAACAATATGAAAAGAGAGTAGTAACAATTAACGGATGGTTTGATACTTATATTAGAGAAACCTTCCGAAGTGTACATCAGTTTGGGCATTTGGTAAATAATCACTTGAACAAAAGTGACGCCTTTCTAAAGGACAGATGCAAAAAGATTAAGAAAAACACATCTTCCTTTTGTGGACAAGAAGATACGATTTTGGAGATGCTGGTTTCCATTATTTTGGCACATCGTGATGAGATAATTGAGTATCTTGCCAATCTGGATGATGATGGTACTTGGGAGATTTCTGGAAAACTTTGGCCAGAGGTTCAAGGAAAGAAGTTTTGCAATTCGATGAATCACCACTGGGAAGATGGTGCTCTTGCATGTAAGGAAGCGGTGATATGTTTTAAGAAGAATCCAAATAATTTGAATCTTCCTGTCATTACATCTGCTTATCCAGTATAGCAAAAAAGCCCTGCAATCACTGCAGAGCTTTTTTTCGCCTTTCAATATTTTCTCCTGGTACATAATCGCATCCGTCATAATTTGCATGTCTACCCCAGATTCTTCTTTCCAATTCTCTTGCACGTTCTGAGTCCAACTCTTCTAGCGACATGGCATTGAATTCCTTTCGCAATGTCCGATATTCCAGATTGATTCCTCTTGTTGCCGCTTCTTCTTTTGTATCAAATACTTCATATCCATTTTCTTCCAGTTCTGTTTTAGTTCCTTCCTGGATTTGGATGGTATCCTGTTTAAATTTTACTCCATACATATAACTACCTCCTTGGCTTTTGGTAAATACAGTATAACACAAACGAAAGAGTTGGGGAATTTTGGGCATGGTTTTCTTCCATATTGTATAAGAATAATTCAAAACAGGAGGAAGAAATTATGAAATGCAAAGTTAGATTATCATTATCTGTTGAGTTAATTGTAAAAGGAAAGACGGAGGAAGAAATTCAGGAATGGTTAAATACAACCAGTCCTCTGGAAATCATTGATGCAAAAATTCCCCATGACGAGTCCTATGATGAAGAAATCCTGAAATTTGTCCATGACGATGTGCAGGAAGATTATGTGATTGAGTCTGAGAAGTTTACCAAAACACCAGAAGGAATTATGGAACTTTGCGAGTAATGGAAATAAGAGATGCCTATAGGGTGTCTCTTTTTTAGGTGATGAGAAAATGCTTTTTGCAAAAAATCCATATTATTAAAGAAGAACAAAAACAGGAGGAATGAAAAGTGAGTACTTATGAATTATCATTAACAAGCAACTATGTTGCAGACTGGGATTTTAAAATGGCAATCCGGGAATTGATCCAAAATGGGGTGAACCAGGAAACGCTAGAACCGGACAATGTTTTCAATATTTTTTATGAAAATGAAACGTTGCGATTTGAAAACCTGAAATCCAAGCTGAAAATCAATACCCTTCTTCTCGGCCGTAGCAGCAAGACACATGACGAAAATACAGTCGGGCAGTTTGGGGAAGGTTATAAAATTTCAGCATTGGTATTAAACCGGCTTGGCAAAACATTTACCGTGCATAATTATGGTAAGAGTGAAGTCTGGAGAACACGTTTTATCAACAGCCGGAAATGGCATGATAAAATCTTAGCCTTTGATGTAAATGAAAGTATTTCGTCAAGAAACGGACTGGTCATTGAGGTTGGGAATGTGATCCGGGAAGAATATGATTCCATTCAGGATATCTGGCTTGGTTTTAAGGAAGATTATAAAAAGATTGATACTTCCAAAGGAGAAATCCTATTGGATGAATCGGAGAAGAACAACATCTATGTCAATGGACTTTATATTTCCTGTTCTGCCGATTTGCAGTACGGTTACAATTTCAAGCCAAAGTATTTAAAGCTGGAGCGTGACCGCAAGAGTTGTGATTCTTTTGATGCGAAGATGCTGGCCAGCGAAATGCTGAATGAAGCGTTTGTAGATGATAAGATGGAGCCTGGAAAGATTATGGAGATGGTAGAGGATGATAACGAAGATGTAGAGTTCTTAAAATACACTTCAAACCGGGCGAAGGTGATTCAGACTTGCATGGAAGATATTGAGAGACAGGGAGAAGAGCAGTTGGCTAATCAAGATGAAGATTTGCCAGCAGAAGTGATTCAAGCAATTCCTGTCACCGAGCCATCTGAGTATGACAAAATCAAAAAGCAGGGCGGAAATCCCGTCTTTGTAAAGCCACAGGTGTACAGCCTGGTGAAAAGCGTTGCTCAGGAGCGTATCGATGATTTGTACCGCTACCGGAAAGAAGTACCTGTAAAAGAAAGAACCTTGAAAGAAGAATTCGAATTCTGGATGGAACAGTATGGAGAAGAACTTTCTTATGAGGCGGAAAGTGCTCTAAAAGAACTGATTGAACAGATCTAAGTTCAGGTATAAGAGATGCCTATAGGGTGTCTCTTTTTCTTGCACAAAAAACGGGATATCTGTCATATTTGGTATGATAGTTGTGATTCGAATGATAAGGGAGGGTACTTTATGCCAATTGTATTTCTTGATGTCGATGGAATTCTTACCTATATGTCTTACCATAACAAAGAAACATGCGATATTGATTTGCGAAAGGTTGCCTTGTTAAAGCAAATATGTGATGGTGCAGGTGCCTCTGTTGTTATCATATCCAGCTGGCGAGGCGACAAAGACTGGACACCTAAGATGTATTTCGTATTACGAGAAATTTTACACGAAGCCGGGATTCCAGTGATTGGAGATGCTCCATACATTCCGTCCAAGCTAACAGGTCCAGAGAAAGATACTGTTACTTTGGAGGAGCTGGAACAATGTCATTTGGTTTTTGGAACAGGACGTGCAGCAGAAGTACAGTCGTATTTGCAAGAGCATCCCACGGAGTTTTTTGTGATTTTGGATGATGAGGACCACGATTGGGCTGCTTATGGGTATGATAAATATTGGGTGCGTCCTTCCTGGTTTGGAAAAGCGCTTACAGAAAAGGATGTTAGAAAAGCTTTAGATATTTTGCAAGCGGGCAAAACTAACGATTAATATTATTAAATTCTCAAATACCAGAACAGATAAATATATTTCTGATTTCCTTCCATATTGATATTGGAAATTTCATAACAGGAGGAAACCAATATGAGCGAAAACAAAACTTATTTCTTTGGAGATTATGTACTGTCAGGGCTACCAAATGCATTCAATCAGAAAATCAGCTACTGGCTTTCCAAAAAACACATGGCTGTATCCATGTATTGTTTTACTATTCCCGGGGCTGATACACTGGAACACCAGCTGAAATGCATTGATACTTACATCAAAATTTTTCAAGAAAAATACGAAACACAGACCATCCAGGTATTTGTTAAAGAGTCTTATGTGAGGGACGCTCAGATGTATCTTGGACAGGATATGGATGAGGAAGGATACTGGTGTATGGATTCAGAACACGAACAGTACTGGAAGGATGTAGAAGGTTCAATGCTTTTACAGACTTTTACAGGTGTATCTCTAGAAGAAGCTAAGAAGCTGATGGAAGAGAAATATCCAGATGCAAATTCTCAAATTTTCGAATTTGTTTCTTTTTCAGGAGGCATCGTATGAGGAAATCCATGGTGCATGTCAGTTTCGACACAGTTGAAACCTTTGTCCCTAGAATCCCTTCGTTCCGCATTGAAGGAGAGTTAGAGGAAGATTCCGTAACCGAGCGTATCTGTGCATCTTCCACCATCCTTGGCGCTTTACGAGGCATTCCTCATGGAGGAGATGTTCTTTACCAGATGAAAAGGCTTGGATTACCCATTATTATTCATGCTTATTATCTGGAAGGAGAATATATTGTCCCAACAGAGCAGCAAGTGCCGGATCGGTGTGCTACTGATGAAGTCTGGTTCTTAAAAGCACCTGAAAAAGTAAGACGTGTAGATTACCAGATTGTGGATTTCGAACTTCTCCCAGTAGAAGCAGTGGAACACTCTTTTCAATTTGTCCTGAATGCCTCATTAAAACGTTGTCCGTATGGTGATAACAAGAAAAATCTGTGTGCATTGCTCCAGAGAGATATGCCGAAGATTATCGATGATTTCTCATTCAGGGAGATTATGCTCAATATCGGTGAAGAATTGCTTTCTTTTAAGAAAGAGCGTGGCTTATAGCTGCGTTCTTTTTGTTTGCTTTTTAACAAAATCGAACAAAGTTTCGTAACCGGTTCTGATTTTCTATCGAATAAACTTTCGTAACCGGTATCGTTTTTCTTAGATTTTTCTGTTTGTTATCTTGAATATACCACATATCTAGCATCTTACGCTACCCATTCTTAGCAAAAATTCAAATTCCATATTTCTAACAGCGAAGGAGAAGCGGCGATTCCAGGTGGACTTTCGCCACATAGGCAAGCCGCCCGGAAATCATTCCTCCTTTGTGAAAATTCAAATCCCATATTGAGAAAGAGCGGAGAGATACAACGATAAGTTCTCCATAAAAACTGCCATTTTTCTATTTTACCTCTTCGCTTCTTAAAAATTCAAATTCCATATTTCTTTTAGAGTGTTCATCCAGCCAAAAGCGCATGGAGAACAAAGAAAGGTTGAAAACATGAATCCCAAAATCAATAAGTTTAGCAATTATGTATTCTTTGTTGTTTTTGCTTCTATTTTTCTCGAAATGAAATTTCCCTTGTTTCATTGGGTGTCGTTGATTGGAATGGTCATCATGTACGCATTGAACTTGGTCAAGGAGAAACTCAAGAAGGGCAAGATTCATCCAGCATCAATTATTTTATGCCTGATGGCAATCAGCTGGGTGTTTATAAGACCTTATGTGAAGTCAGGGTACATTGCTATCTATGGACAGATGGTCATTTACGGATACCTCATTTATACCCAATGGCAAATGTTAGGAAAAGTACGGAAATCTTTTGTGGCTTATGCGGCAGCAGCGATCAGTGTTAGCTTTCTGTCCCTGAAGTTTCCAGGAATCCTAACTTCCATATTAGTACTGGCAATGCAAGCATGGATCATTTTCCAGTTTCTGGACCCAATCTTATACAAGATTGCAATGCTTCACAGACAAAAACGATTAGCAGAAGAAGCAAAAAGAAAAGAGGAAGAGACGAAGAAATCGAACCTTCCACTTCTAACAGAATCCTAACTGCTTCATTAAAAACCAAATTCCATATTAAAGGAGAAAACAACATGGCTGACGTAAAGAAATTAAGAGAAGACGTAGAAAGACGCATGAGAAATGGCGAGAGTTACGGCTTTGATGAAATCCGAAAAATCATGAAAAGTACAGGCCTTAGTTATGCACAAGTCATTAAGCAGACAAAGAAACTGAACAAAGACATCAAACAGGCAGAGGCACAGGCTCAAGCCGAAGGAAAGCCATTTAACAAAGAAGCTTATATCTCAGCAAGGATGCATGGATAAGCTTTCCGAAATTGAAATTCCATATTCCATATGTAGAAATCTGTAACTTAGTTGCAGTTTTCAAATAAATAGGCAGTCACCTGACAGGCTGGCTGCCGCAAGAAAAAATGAAAGGAGAATTCGTTCTATGAAAGCATTTCTGGAAGAGTACGGCGTAGTAGTAGTTGCTGCAATCGTCATCATGATTATTGTCGTATTAGCAACACCTCTCGGAAACAAAATCCGTGATGGTATTGTCGAAACCGTTACCAAGCTGACCGAAAAAATGAAATCCGGTCTGGAAGTTACTGATCCCGGTATTAACTAAATTCCAACCGGAGCAGTACCTATTGCTGAAATATTGCATTTTTTTATAACTATCATGAAAGGAGAATACATCTAATGAAAGCATTTCTGGAAGAGTACGGCGTAGTAGTAGTTGCTGCAATCGTCATTATGATTATTGTCGTATTAGCAACACCTCTCGGAAATAAAATCCGTGATGGTATCGTTGAAACTGTTACCAAACTGACCGATAAGATGAAAACTGGTCTGGAAGTTACCGATCCTGGTATCAATTAAGGCTGCTTGAAGTATAAAGAAATTTAAGTAGGAAACTCAAGAGTATGTTTCTGAACAGTTTATTTTTCGAAACAAAACTTCACCTGCGCGTTCCTGTTATGAACGTGCAGGAAAATAGATAGATAAGGAGATTTTAATAAATGAAAGCATTTCTGGAAGAGTACGGAGTAGTAGTAGTCGCTGCAATCGTCATCATGATCATTGTTGTATTAGCGACACCTCTTGGAAATAAAATCAGAGACGGTATCGTTGAAACTGTTACCAAACTGACAGACAAAATGAAAGAAGGATTAGCAGTGCAGGACGGTAGCGGGCTGTAATATAGCATTTCATATGTCTGATTGATGTGGATGGGGGTAAGGCAGTGCCTTATCCCCTTTTTATTCCAAAAAAGAAAAGGAGGATGCAGGTTTACACGTTTATACCCTGCTTTAAGAAAATGAAAATTTCAAAAGATGTTTGGAATTTTAAGGAAGAGAACTTTGGGCCATTACTTCCTTATGTAAAAGACAGTAATATCACAGATATCAATTATAACGGCAGTGACGTATGGGTAGAAGACCTGAGTAAAGGCGTTTATAAAACACCAGTAGAATTATCGGAAGAGTTTATAAATCAGTTTTGCGTCCGCATTTCAAACGTTGTAAGCCAGCAATTTAACCAAGCAAATAACGTACTGGAAGCTGAAACGGATGTTCTTCGTATTTCTATTATACATCCTAGCGTTACGAATACCGGACATGCAATTTCTATTCGTAAAACACCTGCAGTTCGGAGACTGACAGAAGCGAAAATGATTGAAGAGCAATATTGTTCACGTGAAATACTGAATCTTCTGAAAAATTGTATCAGGGCGAAAATGAATTTCGTATTCTGCGGAACCCCTGGTGCTGGTAAGACAGAACTCTTAAAATTTTTAACCCAGTACATCCCGATGCATGAAAAAGTCATGACCATTGAAGATAATCTGGAGATTCATTACAAACAAATTAATCCGCATTCCAATTGTGTGGAATTGAAAGTAGATGAAAATTTTTCGTATACAAAAGCAATTAAAACTGCGTTGCGCCAAAACCCGCAGTGGGTGTTGTTGTCCGAAGCACGTTCCGTGGAAGTAAAATACCTGCTGGAATGCTTTTCCACTGGTCTTCATGGACTGACAACTCTGCATACAGATGATGTAAGAAAAATCCCAGATCGTATTCAGAATATGATGGAGGATGCCTATGCAGCAAGTCGACTTGAGAACGACATCTACAATTTTATTAATGTAGGGATTCTTCTTCGTAAAAAAGTAGTCAATGACCGAATTATCCGAAGTATTGACCAAGTATGTTTTTTTGACCGCGTGCATGAAGAAAACAAATTTATCATGGTTGTGCAAGATGGCAAGTTAGTATGTCGTGATATGACAGAAAATATTTTGAAAAAATTTGAATGGGTCGGAATTGAAGATCCATTTAAGGAAAGGAGATAATCGTGAAAAAAATCAAACAATTTTTCTCTTATTTACACCCCAAACGTTTTAATCTGGAGATCCACCGATATAATGCCGACATCAGCAATTCGCAATTTTTAAAATTTTTGCTGGTTTCTTATGTTGGATTAATTATTTTCATGATTATCTTCAAATTAAAAATACCATATATGGCAATTGTCCTCGTTGCAATAACTTTATTTTTACCAAGTATATTCCTTTTGAACCTAAAGACCAATTATGAAATTAAACGCTTTGAAAGCGTTAATTCCTACCTGGAACAGCTTTTGTATTCTTTTCGAAGGAAACCAAAAGTCTTAACAGCATTGCAGGATACCGCATTGTTATTCCAGGAAGATGAAAATACGGAGTTAAGAGAAGCAATTGAACAGGCAATTGAGCATATCCAAAATCCGGATGGCAACGGAGACGTGTATGAAGAAGCTTTCGCTATCATAGAAAAAGATTTTGGCTGTAAGCGTATGAAAAAAATACACAGTTTTTTACGCCAGGTAGAAAATGCCGGAGGTAACATTGAAGAATCTATTGAAATCCTGCTCTTGGACCGGAATCTGTGGGTAGACCGTATTACAGGATTAATTATGGATAAGAAAAAAGTCAATGTAAATATTACGATTGCTATTGGGCTGTCTTTTGTAATTACTGCAATTAGTTTGTATATGATTCCGGAAAGCTTCGGCATTGTAAGTTCCGTACCCTCTCAGATCAGCACCATGGTTGTTTTCCTCTTAAATGGACTCATATGGTACATCGTACAACGGGCATTGTCTGGCAGTTTGTTGACCGCTGACCATGATACTCCATTTGAGGACTTAAAGCGTGCTTACGATATCGTTATGCACGATGGAATTGTTAAAAAGAAAAAAACTTTTTTAATAGCAGGATTGATGGTTGTGGCTGCTGGAGGATTACTTACATTTCTTAGTAATCCCATGATTGGACTTCCAATTGCTGCATTTGGCATTGTTTTGGCAACACAACCAAAGCGCATTTATAAAAAGTCTAAGAAAAAACTTCGTAAAGAAGTACAAAAGTCCTTTCCAGACTGGTTGCTTGGTGTGTCCCTACAGTTACAAAATGACAATGTACATGTATCTATTATGAAATCCATTCCAAGTGCACCAGAACTTTTGCAGGAAGAACTAATTAATCTACAGGACAATCTGGAAAAACATCCGGATACATTGGACCCTTATTTGCAGTTTTTTAAACCACTACAGATTTCTGAAGTGGCATCTGCTATGAAGATGCTATATGGACTTTCTGCCTTTGGATCAGAAGATTCCCAGGAGCAGATTAAAGCATTAGTAAACCGTAATACGGTGATTATGGACCATGCAGAAAAACTCCGAATGGAAGATGAGCTTGCTGGTGTTACCTTTGCCATGTTGGCGCCAATGATTACAGGAACCGTTAAGATGGTCGTTGACCTTGGACTGGTTATGACCTATGTGTTATCTACTGTCCAGTATCTTGGGTGAAACCTCTCCCACCGATTTTTTTCATAAAATCAGAAGGAGCCTCTAACTGCTAAACATGCAAGTTAGCGGAAACCAGCTGTTGCACACTTCACCTGGTCTGGCTCTGGGCAGCTGCACAGGATAGCTGAACCGTTCCGGAGAGAAGGCCTCCCCATGGGGATATCGCTATACATTTAGACTGCCTTTTGCAGTGATGATGGATTTCATCCTCGGATGGAGGGTTCGTCGCATGGTTCCCCTCGTCT
>ERZ791901.1130-NODE-1130-length-12596-cov-2.558807_pt1 | contig 12596 bp, 16 predicted proteins | sample MGYA00510150_ERZ791901 | MGnify/ENA primary metagenome ERZ791901 (study PRJEB30046, sample SAMN00792058) | human gut metagenome | study: EMG produced TPA metagenomics assembly of the A metagenome-wide association study of gut microbiota in type 2...
TATTTTATGTAAAGAAACTGGAATGATTTTTTAAAAATTGGAAAGAAACTGGAATAACTTAATAATTTTATGCAAAGAAACTGGAATAATTTTTCACTTGATTTTTCCAAAATTTCTTATCTATTCTATTTTTACTACACTTTTTTTCTTCGTTTAAAAAAATCAAAAAAATGAGCAGGATATTTCTTCATATCCTACTCATTTTTTTACGTATTCTCTTTGTATGCTAATTTTTAACTACTACAACTAGACTTAGATTTCTTCTAAGTCTAATTTTCCTTATCCATTCATTGGCTCAAATCCAATGTTTCTTACATCCAAACCAATTTCCTTTCTGATAAGTCTATGTATTAAATTCTTTTTAATTGTTCGCTTCCATTTTTTCTTTTCTACACCTGCGTTAATAATCTCTAAGCTGCGTGTAATAATATTTGGCAAGCTAAATGCTCCAAACATATTATCTATATCTTTGTTGTATATTTTTAAAAGTTCGTTTATCGCTTTCCGATCTTCTTCTCTAACTACTTTAATACGATTTCTTCTTACTGCCACATCAATCGAATTTTCACGATATTTTTCTTCTTCCTGCTTATTTTGTTTTTCTACTGCAAATTTCCGGATTGTTATAAAATATTTTTTGTCCTTAATTCCAATCGAAAACAGAAGTCGCAGCTCTTTTAAATAATCTTGCAAAGTACGTCTACATATATTAAATTTCCGCATAAATTTTCTCACAAAATCCTTTGTTCCATGCTGGTAGCTCGCACCCCCAGCAAGATTATTCTTCATTAGATCCATTGCAAGAAGCTTTGCTCCGCCTGGCAGATTCCGAAACTGTGTACATGCAAATATAGCATAGTTCGTATTTATGTATCCCCTCTTAAAAGACTCTTGATCTAAAAACTCGTTGTTCAAAATCGTAATATCCATATCTAAGTAATTATTTTTTTCTACAGCTATTATTCCTTTTTCTACCAATCCATTTTTTGCATCATAAAAAGCTTGGTAAGATAAACCTAATTCTTCACAGACATTCCTATAATAAATTCCTTCTGCATATCCATATTTATTTTGAAATTTAGACACGTAAAGAAGAACATCTATTTCCGCAGATGTTGCTTTTTTCTCTATTAATTTTTCCAACACAGCAAAACTTAATTTCTGCATATTTCTGTTCTCCTTTCCAAGATTGTCAACTAGGTGCTATTAATAGCACCTAACAAAAAAGACAGATACAAAAAGTGTATATAACATACCTTCCATGTATCTGTCTACTCTGCTTTTTTATAATATCAATCAACAATTTACTTATAGAACTCTATTTTTTTAATAGTTTCTTCTTCTATAATGCTTGCAAAATTTTTTTACTTATGTTATTATAACTTCAGAGATGATGTTTGTATGGAAAATATCATCGTCGACAGTGGAATTTATATGTCACTATAAATTTCACAGTTAAAACATTAACGCCAATTAATGTTTTAACCCTTGTACATATTATACAGAATTATATTCAGGCTGTCAAGAAATTTTGTACAAGGTAATTTCAATCATAAAAAGAACGGTTATACCGTTCTTTTTTTTGTGTTTTTATAAAGCAGTAACTCTTTTTTATATCTCTGAAAAGTACTGAAAGAAATCCCCAATTTTTCTTGCAGCTCTTTTTCAGTCATTTGATTTCTTTTTACTTTTCGATACTCATTTGCGAAACACTCCCGGCTGATCAGTCGTGGACGTCCATACTCTTCCCATTCGCCTCTTTCTTTTTTGGCCACAATTCCCATTTTCTGTGCTTCCAAATTTTTCTTTCTTTCAGCATCTGTAAGATAAGCTAAAATTTGGACAACTAAATCACAAATAAATGTTCCAGTTTCTCCATGTACAGTTGCTCTAGTATCAAGGATCTTAAAATCTAAAATCACAATATCCACTTGTTTTTTTTTGTGATCGTATTCCACATTTCTAATGTTTCCCGATAATTTCTTCCAAGTCTGTCAAAACTGGTGAAAAAAATTGTATCTCCTTTTTTTACCCTTTTTAAAAGTTTCATAAATTTCGGACGATTACATGTTTTTCCGGAGCATTGCTCTACATAAATATTGGTTTTCTTTATTCCTCGCTTCAGCATTTCTCTTATCTGCCGATCCGGATTCTGAGAAACTGAAGATACTCTGACATAACCATAATCCATTGCTATTTTCCTCTTCTTTCCTTAATATTTATTTTTCCAATTCAAAAAGGAGTAGACAACTACTCCTTTTTTATCTCCTCCCTTCTTGCTCCAGCTAAACGATAGTGACATGGCTTACTTTTGCTTGTGATATATAACAACACCTTTTGGTGGAGCTGCTTTTCTTATTTTCCGGAAATTCTTTCAAACAATCTTTCACAGACAGCACAGATTATTTTAGAATCCCGTGATGCTTTAATTCTTTTCTTGCATATCGGGCATTCATATGTCACATAACTATTATGTGATGTCGGACTCAAATTTTCATTTCTTGCTCGTTCCATCGCAATATACAATTTTGCATATGTGATCAGATCGTCATAATATCGATCAATGATCCGCAGACCATCTTCCCGAATACTATCCGGTATTGTGTCAAAGTTCCATCCATAATTTTTACTGTACTTACATTCTATCCCAAATTCTTGAGCCTTTAGAGCAAATAATTTTTTATGGTATTTACCATTTGTTGATTCTGCGATATCCTGACTTTCATTACAAATATGAATAAGTACATGAATGATATTTTTCATTATATCTTCTTTACTGTAAATTTCTACCGGCACATACACACATAACTTTCCATTTCTTTCAAATCTGTGAGCCCAATTTTTTCCAGTTACAATACCACAAGTTTTCGTATACCGATTTCCAAAATTTCTTAAAAAAAAGACTGGTTCATTTTTTTTCTTTCTTTCCAGTAAAATACAAAAGTCTCTGTAAATTTCTAAAATGTACCCAAGTATATATTGGTTCAACGCATTAATATTCATTTTTTCTCCTATTATTCCAGCTTAATTTTTTTCCCTCTCTTTTCACATTCCTTTTCCAATGCACAAATAACAACATTTGATTTAGTTGTTTTTTTTGTTTTACTATAGTTTTCTAATAGCTCCGAAACATCCTCAATCAAATATAACGGAAGCATACAAGCCCGTTTGATATATGCTTTACTTCTTTTCCCGATCTCCCATTTTTTATCAACCTCTCCCTGGCTTAAAATAAAATTCCTGATGCTATTATTTTCAAACCAAAACAGTGGTTCACCCGTTTCTTCCAGTATGCGATAGATTACTGTTTTTAATTCTTCCGGTATTTTTATCGTTGTGTACTTCTTCCCCATAAATCTCCAACCTTTCTAGTCCATTATATCTTTTTTGCCGTGCTATTTCAATATTGTATATAATTTTATATCTGTTATAATATAAAAAAAGGGGTGATTTACATAGGTAGTATACAAATACGCAATATTCCAGATGATGTTATTTTACGTCTATCGGAACGTGCAAAAAATCAAAAAGTCAGTAGAGAACAATATGTCCGAGAACTTTTAATCTCTTTCGCTTCCTCTGAAGCAGAACAGGAGCTGCACAATAAATATGATACGATCATTCAACAATTAGTTGAAATGCTTCAGGAACAGAATGAAATTATCGAACGGAATACTCTTGTTTGCGATACGGTAATTAACATGGCAGATACCATTATTAACCGTATTAATAGCAAAAATTTTTAAGGTGCTATTAATAGCACCTTAGCATTAGCAGATGGAATATTGAATTTTGAAAGGAGAGAAGGGGTGCTATTAATAGCACCTAACTTTTAATATATTTATGAAACAAAAATTATGTAGATTTTCCGATGAAGAATACGCCGTATTAGAATCCATTAAGAATACAGTGCCAGAGGTAAACACATCTATGGGCGCTATCCGTTTTCTAATTAAAAAATATCAATTGGATTTAGAAGATAAACCGCAAAAAGCCATAGAGCTAAATGATATTTTCGCCACATTAAAAAAAATGCAGAAGACACTATCATATGCAGAACGCAATACAGAAGTAACGGTAAATGCAATGAACACGCTGCTAATGCTTACTAATCCACAAGCGTGTTACCTTACAGATGTATATAAGCATCCTGCGATTCAATATGCGGAGCAAAATATCAAAAACAAAGTTACCCATAACAAACAAAGGAAAGACTTTGCAAAACAAAAAGGAATGAAAGATAATGAGTAAAATTAACGCTGGTGTAGTTGTAGTAAATCAATTTTGTAAAAATAATTCAAAATTATTTTCCGGATATATCAATTATATGGAGCGAGATGAAGCTGTTCGTTCCAAAAACACTGTAGAATTCAATATCTATAATGATTATATGGGAAATCCAGAAAAAACCTCCGGATTATTTACTGATATGAAAAAAACACTTTCCGATCAGGAAATTTCTTCCTTAAAGCAAAAATTTGAAACAGCGCAGAAGAACGGTTCACTAATGTGGCAAACTGTTATTTCGTTTGATAATCGATGGTTGGAGGAATTTGGATTATATAACTCTGATACAAAGTCACTAAATGAAAAAAAATTAAAGGAACTGTCCACGAATGGAATCAACAAAATGCTGTGTAATGAACATTTAGAACATGCAATCTGGTCTGGAGCCATTCATTATAACACTGATAATATTCATATCCATATAGCAATAGTAGAAGAGTATCCAAAAAGAGAAAAAAAATTGTACACGCAATATAGCTATTCTAAAAACGATAAAAATCGTTTGATAGCCGATGGAGTTGTTGTGGATCTGAATGGAAATCCAGTGAAGCAAGAAGAGGCAAAAGGAAAGTTTAAACTGAAATCAATTGAACTATGTAAGCAGTCCATCACCAATGAAATTATAAAAGAGAAGGATTTAAACAAACAAATCAATCAAATTATCCGAGAACGTATCAACGGTTCTTTTAAGGCAAAACTTTTTCAAGATAAAGAACTGCTTACAAAAATGAATGACTTATATAATACGTTACCCAACTGCAATCGTTCACTTTGGAATTATAATAGCAGCATAATGAAACCCTATCATACTTTCATTGACGATATTTCTCGTACATACATTCAGAACTATCATCTTGAAGATTTTGAACAACTTACATCTATGCTTAATACTCAATCAGCCTTATACCGAACCGCATATGGTGATTCTAAATCCCATAATGAATTTCAAGAGACTAAATTAAAAGATTTATATTCCAGAATGGGAAACAGCATTTTAAAAAGTATACGAAACATGGATCAAGAGTTATCCAGCGAACAAAATTTTAAAAGCAATTTTTCAGAAATGTATTTAAAAGATATCGAAAAAATAATTTCTGATTCTTCAAAGAGTCCTGATGAAAATAAATCTTATAACTTATACAAATTAGGAATCATGCATTATAAAGGGATTCATGCTAATAAAGACATAAACGCTGCGATTCGTTATTTAGAAGAGTCCTCAAAACTCGGAAATGAAAACGCCAAATACCATTTAGGAGTCATATATACAACTTCCGGAACTCCTACATATAACATTCAAAAAGGAATTACATTATTAGAAGAAGCTCGATCTACCGGTAATCTTTTTGCCTCTTGCCGTCTAGGAGATATATATAACTTTCAATTCAAGGATATGGGAAAAGCATCTTCTTATTACAAGGAGGCTTCAGACAACGGTTCTATGTATGCTCAGAACCAACTAGTAAAAATCACTTTCTCAAATATGAATCAAAATATACGGAAAAATTTTCATTTTGAAAAGGCATTACAGTATATGAAGCAATCTCTCAAAAAAGATTATGAAGCATGGAAAAACATTTTTGAACACGATCAAGAATTACAAAATTCAATTCAACGATCAATGTCTGACTATGATTTTTGACTTGACACTCCACACAGCTAAAGCAAGAATCCCACGACTTTAGTCGTGTGGAGTGTCAATGTCATGAATGGCGCCGCAATTTAAGTGCTATTAATAGCACCTAGAAAAAATTTATTAATCAAAATCGATTTTTGAATAATAAATGTCAAATTGAGAATACTTGCAATAGCAACTCGCATATGTTATAATAGCGATAGCTAAAAAGGATATAGTACCCACAGGTACACAAAGTAAAAGCCCTAGAGTTGCGACCTCTAGGGCTTTTTTTTGGCTAGTTGTCACTGTCGTTTCCGTCTAACCATTTGCAGATGCAGTAGCTAGCTACACTTGCCATGACAGAAACCAAAAAGGATATAATAATTTCCACAGGCACACCCCCTTTCTATTGTCAGAATAGGGTATGACAACGCTTTTATCTTATCATATTTTCTTTCTGATTCCAATGAAAATACCACTAAATTAATTAGGTGCTATTAATAGCACCCAATGAATCACAGATATAGTTCTTATAAAAATCGACCATAATACCATAATTATACCACTTTTACAACTTTTAATGTGTAGAAAAATATATCTTATATATATATTCTATGTAAAAAGTGATATCACGAAAACGCTAGGCTTTGCCTAGCCGGAACGCTTGCGTGACGTCAGTTTTCCCTTATGCTCTTTAAAAATAAATAATGTAGAGGAAACTACATAAAACAGACTTTGGAATAGAATAAAAAAATTGTCACATGTTAGACCAACCGATGCAAACAGTGTTAGCGTAAGCGTGGTGTTTGCAATAGGGCGGTAGGGCAACCGGAACAGGGCGCCAGATTTTTTCAATATTGCACCGTTTATCAGTGAAAAAATGTAGAGTAGGAGAGTAGGGTGCTATTAATAGCACCCTACTCTTTAGAGAAAATTTCCCGGCAAAATTTTGTTCCATGAAGGCGGTAAAGAGACTATAGAAGCTAAAGCCCCTCTTTGGGGGAGGAAGAGGGGTTTGGGGAGATTGGGTGGGAAGCTGATAGAACCGAAAGGGAAAACTTTGCTGCAAAATCACGTTCCGCCAAAAGAAGAAAATAAGCGTTCACAAAAATCATCTCCCAAACTCCAAACAAACTAATACGTTTTTGGATTTTAAAAATAAAAGGTGATCAATCTTGACCACCTTTTATGCAGCATTAGAGATGCACATACAAAATTCTTTTCTCTAATGATATATATTTTTTCTATGACCGACAGTTAATGCTAAAATAATCAAATTTCCGTCATCTATCTGACAGATCAAACGATAATCTCCAATACGATATCTCCATTGACCTGCAAGATTTCCTACCAATTGTTTTCCATGTATTCTTGGATTTTGACAATTGGTAAGATTCTTGTCAATCCAGGCTTTTATCATTTTCTGCGTATATCGATCCAGTTTTTTGAACTCTTTTTTAAATCTCGGAGTAACTTCCAACTTGTAAATCATAACTTCAGCTCCTCCCAAAGTTCAGAGATCGGACTGCTTTCCTTACCGGAATCTACATATTCCTGATATGCTTCTTCTCCAACAGTAATATCGTATTCTTCTTCTATTTTTTCAAACAATGCCTGTTTGAAAGCATCGCCTACAGAAATAGAATGCAGTTTCGCATAACTATCTACTAAAGCTCTTTCTTGCTCACTTAAACGAATGGAAAAACTCATAACATCATCTCCTTTCTTTGTGTAGTACATTGTACTACACAAGTGTGAAATTGTCAATTTTAAAGCAGTCTCAATCAATTTTTATTCGGTCATCAATTCTTTTAGCTCCGTAAGGGATACATCAAACAGCTCTTTATAATCTTCTTTCAGTGATATTTTTTGATTATTTGCACCTATAATGATGTGATCCAGCAACTCCAGATTAAATATCTTACATGCAATCGCTAATCTTTTGGTAACGTCCCAATCAGCTTTGCTTGCCCTTGGATTTCCGGAAGGATGATTATGAATCAATATCACAGAACTAGCTCCTGACATGACAGCTGTTCTCACAATCCCGCCGGCAAAAACATAAGCACAATCAACGGAACCGACCGAGCAAATGGAAGCATTTATGACTTCACCTGATCTCGCAAGCTGAATAGAAAGTAACATTTCTCTATCAAAATTTTCTATCATTTTTTTTATAACATCCACTGCCTCTTCCGGATTTTTCACATGCTTTACTGGTTTGCTCCAAGTGTCTCTTTTTAATTCTATATGTACAAATTCCATTTTTAATTTCTCCTCACCAAAATAATGTGTTTCAACTTCTCGCTGGATACAAACATCTTCTATAGTTCCCGTACCACACATAAAATCATTTAAGTTTTTTATTTGATATTGCTCAGCAACGGTTATCGCTCAGGAGTTCTGCGTATACATCTAACACCCACGGCTGAAAATCATTATACTCATAATTATGTTTAATCTCATTTCTATATTTTTTTCATTGTCTGAATCATCATCAAATAATGAATAAAATTCTATGTAAGTCTCATAAAACATTATCAGAGCTCCTTTCTAAAGCTGATGGCTATTTAGCCATCAGCTATTGAAAAAAATTTCTTATTTTAACAAAGAAATTCCTGTTTTATCACAAAGGTAAATATGGTCACTAAGTTTATCTACTTCGTCAACCTCATTGCGATTTACGGTTTCAACCATTTCTGCATACTCCTCCAACCAATCTTCATCATATTCAATAGCCAAGCATAGCGATAGGTAAGGTCTGAGTAGAGGACTGACTCCACTTTCCACCTTTTCCCCCGCTCCGCACCGTACGTGAGACTTTCACCTCATACGGCGCTCCATCAAATTAAACCTATTTACTCAATTATGGCATTACCGACTAGAATTCGATAATTGTTGGTCTTTTTAAGCGCATTTTCGTTCCACAATCCTTCACTTGTAAGCTTTGTAATCAGCTCTTTAGCTCGTTCACTTTCCTTTGTGTGGATTAGTTCGTAGGCATCCGAAGAAACGATATCTATGTTCCTGTAGCCATCTCCACCATTCGGATAAATCTTGTGAACTCGCATATCATAGACTGTAAGCTGTTTCTTTGTTATCGAGCATTTACCTCTCTGAGCTGACATTCGTGAAATACGATTGTCATTTAATTCAATTGATTCGTGCCTTAGCGGATGTTCTGCTAAATATCTGAAAATAACATCGAGATGCGTAAGTCTTTTGTGAATTAACTGTCTTCCTTCCTCTGTGTAATTACAGGTCTCTTGTTTGAATCCATAGGGAATCTTGAAGGCAACTGCATAAATAGGGTCAATAACAACTTCCCCTACTAGATAACGTCTGCCATGATAATTAGCATATTTTATCTTTTGAAATTCAGACAGTGGTGGTCCTGTTTTGCCATGTGACCGTGTCATGTGTTTTAAGGCTGGTAGTAAGAGATAATAAATCTTCCAAAAATCTTTACTCACTCTTGTGGCTACACAATAATAATTGTGCATCCCCCGAATTGTTGCATTCAGGTTTCGAGCTTTACTCTCATTGCCTTGTGCTTCCCAAATTGCTTTGCGAAGCTTGGCTGTAACCTTTTTCTTTGCTTTGTCCGACATATGCGAAACAATAACATTCTGCTTTGGTCTTTCTTCTAGTTTTAGTTTAAACCCTAGAAATTCTGAATAATGCCTACACAAATTCGTTATCTTACTTTTTTCTGGACTTGTTTCAAGATGCAATCTCTCCTTTAACCACATTTCAACAGCAAGCTTTACTCGTTCAGCATCCTTTTTATTTCTGCAAAAAATTTTAAAATCATCTGCATAACGTACAAGATACATTTCTTTTAGCTTTGTTTTCTTAAGCGCATGAAATTTGTCACCATCCCACCTGTAGGGAAATTTACTTGGAAATGTTTCCCATTGGTTGCTTATCCACCAATCAAGTTCATTTAACACGATATTAGATAGTAGCGGTGACAGGATTCCACCTTGCGGTGTCCCTTTTGTAGGAATTCCTTCACCTTGTATCGGTGCTTTTAGAAGCTTGCTTATTACACAAATCAGCTTTTTGTCATGAATACCAAGTGACCATATTTGCTTCAAAAGCTTAGAATGGTCTACATTGTCAAAGAAACCCTTTATGTCAATATCCACTACATATTCCAACTTCACTGTGAAAGCTAAAAATCGAAATCGGCTTATTGCATGGTGTGTATTACGGTTTGGTCTGAATCCATAGCTATGCTTATGAAACTTAGCTTCGCATATTGGCTCCATTACTTGAAGAATACATTGCTGTATCAAACGGTCTTGAATGGTAGGAATCCCTAAAGGTCTTTCCTTTCCATTGTCTTTGGGAATCATGACACGCCTAACTGGGTGTGGTTTGTAGTTTGCCAATCTATGTTGGACATAGGCTACTAATTCGTCATTTCCCTGTTCCGCTATCTGTTCGATTGTACCCATGTTTGTTCCAGGAGTTCGGCTTCCCTTGTTTCGCTTGATTCGTCTGTATGCCAGTGCAATGTTCTGCGGGCTTACAATTAGTGACATTAGGTCATTAAATATTGCACCTTCTTTACTTTGAGCATATAAGCCATCAAACACATCTTGAATTGCATAGTACTCATTACGCCTTAGTACCTTGTTTTCTCTTTTCTTTGTCGTTTGGTCAGTCATCTCCTTAAACGAAGATTTCTTCTCTTAGTCATACTCGAACCCAAAACACTTTTTACCATATTAAGTTTTAATGAATTAACTTGACTTGGGGCTATCCCTCCACGGCTTATTATCACCGCTTCATAGGTACATTGCCCCTACTTTCACTGACATAAACTGTGTTACCACAGACCGTCTCATTGGAATTGCACTTCCTACTCGTTGTCAGCTTCCCCCGTTCCTATTTTCCTATCTGTTCATATACCCTTAGGCGCTCTCTTTGAGCCTGTAAGCTTGGTAGTGCCTGTAACACTACATGGACTTTCATAACGAATGTCTTACTCACCCACACTTACCTGACGTTACGTCATCAATGCATTTCTACATTCCCATTCTTTAGACCCTTTTCTTCAAGAGTTCGCCAGTTGCCCCTGTATAGACAACATTCTCGCCATAGGTATTTTATAGACTTCCGGCCTATCATCCACTCGACCACCTCTGGTTCGTAGTTCCTCGCCTTCACGCGTTAGGGTGGCTCTCAGCCGACTTCACCGAGCTTATAACCTCTCACAATGTGCAACTGCAAGACGCTATTCGGAGTATCAAAGGAAGCATTTCATGGCGTTACCCAATCATTCTACTTCTCGGAAAATAAGTTGTTGTTGCAACTAGTTAAACTAATTGCAACCCTCGCCTTTTGTTTATTTATGCGGCGAAACGGGTCGCACATTCGTGAATTGAAGATGGCAAAATGATAAATTTATCGCCTAAATACTTACTCAAAATTTCATAAGTTTTTGGAAGCAGGATAACAGGTGCTCCATATTTCCTATATTTTGTACTAACAACGTATACTCTTGGTATATCAGCTTCTTTGTCGATTTCTGAAATAAGATCACCAATTGTTTCAATTGTCAAGTTTTCTTCTAAATTTTTAAAAGCGAACTTAATCATTTCATCTTCGGTAAAACACATCTTTTGAAGGTAATCAGGATTAATTTTAATAATTCCATTTCTTTCAACTTCAATATAAAAAAGAATAAGAAAATTCTCTGTTTTTCTATATACTAAGCCTGCTCTTTGAATCATTTCTTCATTCTCCAACCCCAAAATAATTGGTAATACATGTTCCGAAAAATATTTTTTATCAAAAATCACTTCGATGTTAATTTTAGGAATTTTTTTTGTAAACTGTATCAGCTTCTCTAAAAGTTCGACGTCTGATAAAGCGTCCCAATTTTTTTCATAATAAACACATGGACAAATATTCTCCTTCAGGTTTTGAATGACAATTCCCGACAAAACACAATGGTTTTCAATTTTTTCTCCATATTTTAAAGAAAATCCTTTTTCCTTTGCCAACGGTTTCATTCTTTCAATTCTTTCCTCTACTACTTTTTTCATTTGACTTTCTTCCTTTCTTTTACGGAACCAATATTTCTATCGGTTCCATTCTCTAAATTTTTTTGGTAACACTGTAACTGTTCCGACTACGCTTTGTAGTGCTTCACCCCACGTTGTAGAACCTTGCGTTATTTTTTGATTTAGCAACCATGCTCTTAAAGTTTTAAAAACTTCAGGATTGTGCGTATCAAAACTGAAAACTACTTCTTCCTCAGTTGCATCATCCCGAATTCGTTCTAATCGACGTAAGTTTTCATCTGAGATATCATTGCAATAAAAGTAAACAATTCCTTTATTTAATTCGACAGATAAAATTTCTACATCCATTGTGTAAATCCTCCTTTTTTCATAAATGAACGATTATTGTATTATTTAGTTTTCAAGGTACAATGCAACTTTCTGTTGCTAATTTTGTCTCGACCATAGCGAAATGAGATTGTCAACACACCATGGAATAATTTTTTCATAGAAAAATTTATGCCGTGAAAGGTGTTGACAGTAGAATGAGTTATGGTAAAAATTATAAGCAACTGATAAGTGCATGTCCGCCGAAAACGGAAAATAATACTCGGAATGAAAAAGAAGATACAATGGATGCAGAAACGATTTGTCGAAGAAGCCAGGAACAAACT
>ERZ791901.1131-NODE-1131-length-12591-cov-5.450303_pt1 | contig 12591 bp, 11 predicted proteins | sample MGYA00510150_ERZ791901 | MGnify/ENA primary metagenome ERZ791901 (study PRJEB30046, sample SAMN00792058) | human gut metagenome | study: EMG produced TPA metagenomics assembly of the A metagenome-wide association study of gut microbiota in type 2...
CTTAAAACAGCTGATTCATCAACAAATCTATCATTTATAAAGTTGTAAACTGGTGAAGATATAATTAACATTCAGAAAATAGATTGGAAAGAGGTAATTCGGAATTTTTCAACTAAAAGGGATCAAGAAATTTTAAAAATGTTAAAGGATGGAGAGGATAATTACAAAATTGCAGATAAGTGTAAGATATCTGTAAAAAGTATTCCAGGATTTAAATATAAATTTGTGAATGATGGATTATGGGATGGGATATCAAAGATAGAGATTCAAAAAAATATTGAAAAAGAAAAAATAATCTCTACAGTAAGAAAATTGCAGGAAAATGGAAAGAAAAGTGGTGATATATGCAAAGAATTGGATTTGAATCCTGCTACGTACAAGAGATGGATGGGAATAGATATATTTCCAGATTCGAAGAAAACTCTTAAATGGACTGTAGAAGAGGCCGTAAGGCAAGTTGAAGAAAGTGCGCTTCCAGTAGAATTGATATCAGGCTTTATAAATAACAAAACTGCAGCTGTATGGAAGTGCAAAAAATGTGGGACACAGTTCAAGGCCACGCTTTTAGGAATACGAAATGGTACAAAATGTTATCAGTGTAAAGGTCGAAAAAAGGTAGAGGAATATCTGGAAAAAAACTTTCTGGGAGAATATGAAATACAAAGTATGTATGTCGCAAGTGGAGCGGATATGAAATTCAAGCATTTAACTTGTGGAAGAGAATTTATGAGAACACCGCATTCTATAAAAAGAAGTATTGTGCCATGTCTTGAGTGCGGAAATAAGCAAAGAATTCGAAAAAGTGTACAAACAAGAGAAAAGAATAAAAAAGATATAATGGATCATAAGTTGAGCAAAGATACTTTTATAATTGAAAAGAATGCAGAACAATAATAAAAATATTGTTTAAGTAATGTAAGAGATATATCAGGAGTTTGATATATCTCTTTTTGGTATTACAGACAAGTGAACATAACAGGAAATGTCTGACGAAAATTGTTGCTGTTTATGTCGAAAAATTGTATAATGTGGACATAAAGAAACTGAATTTATTAGGAAAATTAGAGCATAAAAGACAAAATGTATTATGCGGTTAAAACAGGTTAAAAATCAGTGTGCTAAACAGGCATTTGAAGAATGGACATATATGACAGATAAAACATTAAAATATTACAACGAAAATGCGCAGTCTTTTGCCTCTGGGACTGTTTCAGTAAAGTTTACAGAAGTACAAGACAAATTTCTGGAGAAATTGAACCCAGATGCGTATATTCTCGACTTTGGCTGTGGCGCAGGAAGGGACACAAAGTATTTTTTGAGTCGTGGATACCAGGTAGATGCAATTGACGGTTCAGAACAATTGTGTCGGATTGCAAGTGAATATACGGGAATCAAAGTTAGGCAGATGTTGTTTCAGGAATTGGATGAAAAAGAAAAATATGATGGCATATGGGCTTGTGCATCTATTCTCCATTTACCCAAAAAACAACTGCATGAAGTTTTGGAAAATATGTATGCAGCATTGAAATCGGAAGGATGGATTTATACCTCTTTCAAATACGGAGAATTTGAAGGCGAACGAAATGGAAGATATTTTACTGATTTTACAACAGATACATTTAAAGATTTCATACGTGACATGCATGGCCTTAAAATAGAAGAACATTGGATCACAGGAGATGTCCGACCGGGAAGAGGTGAGGAAAAATGGCTGAATTTACTTCTACAGAAAAAGTAAATATTGAGTATGAAAATGAATATTCCACAGATGCAATGACCGGCGGACCGGATAAAAGAAGACAGTTATATTATCAGCTGATCCAGAGTATGAAAAAAGCGGAAAGCGTTGATATCATTGTTTCTTTTCTTATGGAATCCGGAGTGAGAATGCTGCTGAAAGAACTGGAACATACTTTGAAACGTGGAGCCAAAATCCGAATCCTGACAGGAAACTACCTTGGAATTACACAGCCATCAGCACTATATCTGATCAAAAGAAAACTTGGTGACAGAGTTGATCTTAGATTTTATTGTGAAAAAGGACGGTCTTTTCATCCCAAGTCTTACATTTTCCATTATACAGATTACAGTGAACTTTACATCGGCTCTTCTAATATTTCCAGAAGTGCGCTGACCTCAGGAATAGAATGGAATTATCGCTTCAGCAGTCAGAAAGATCCGGAAAACTATAAAGAATTCTTTCGTACATTTGAGGATTTATTTGAGAATCATTCCATTATCATTGATGACAAAGAATTAAAACGTTACTCCCAGAACTGGCATCGTCCGGCGGTGGCAAAAGACCTTGACAGATATGACTTTACAGAGTCGGAAACAAATGATACAAAAATAAAACCTTTATATGAACCAAGAGGAGCACAGATCGAGGCATTGTGCGCATTGGAAGATACAAGAGCAGAAGGAGCACAGAAAGCACTCATTCAGGCTGCAACGGGCATAGGGAAAACATTTTTAGCTGCTTTTGATTCAAAAAAATATGAGAAAGTGTTGTTTGTTGCGCATAGGGAAGAGATTCTGAAACAGGCAGCAGTTTCTTTTCAGAACGTAAGAAATTCCAAAGACTATGGATTTTTTATGGGAGCTGAGAAGTGCACAGATAAGCCACTTATATTTGCTTCGGTAGCGACCATTGGAAAACCGGAATATTTAAATGAAAAATATTTCGCTCCAGATTACTTCAATTACGTGGTGATTGATGAATTTCATCATGCAGTTAATGACCAATATCGAAGAATTGTAGAATATTTCAGACCGCAGTTTCTCCTTGGACTGACGGCAACGCCTGAGAGAATGGACGGCAAAAATATATATGAAATCTGCGATTATAATGTGCCGTATGAGATTTCACTGAAAGATGGAATCAATAAGGGAATGCTGGTTCCGTTTCATTACTATGGAATTTATGATGAGACTGACTACACAAAGCTACATATAGTTAAGGGAAAATATGCAGAAGAAGAACTGAACAGAACTTATATCGGGAATGCTTACAGGTATGAGTTGATTTACAAATATTACTGCAAATATGGCTCCAGTCAGGCATTAGGATTCTGTTGTTCCAGAAAACATGCAGAAGAAATGGCAAAAGAATTCGGTAAAAGAGGAATTCCGTCGGCAGCAGTTTATAGTAATGCAGATGGAGAGTTTTCCATGAACAGAGCAGAAGCGATTGAGAAACTGAAAAATGGAGAAATCAAAGTTATCTTTTCAGTGGATATGTTCAACGAAGGTGTAGATATTCCATCAGTTGATATGGTAATGTTCCTGCGTCCGACAGAATCCCCGGTTGTCTTTCTACAGCAGCTTGGAAGGGGATTGCGCAGAAATAAGGGAAAAGAATATCTCAATGTTCTGGACTTTATCGGCAATTATGAAAAAGCGGGAAGAGTCAGATATTTGTTGACAGGGAAAAATAAAACAGGAAAAGAAACATATTATCCGGCAGATAAAGCAGATTATCCAGATGAATGCTTCGTTGATTTTGATATGAGATTAATTGATCTGTTTGCGGAAATGGATAAGAAACAGCTGACGATCAAAGAGCAGATCAGAAACGAGTATTTCCGGATCAAAGAATTGCTTGGCAAACAACCAACCAGAATGGATCTGTTTACTTATATGGATGATGATGTTTATCAGATGGCAGTTACACATTCGAATGAAAATCCGTTTAAAAAGTATCTGAATTACCTGGAAGAATTGGATGAACTCACAGATGAGCAGAAAAGATTCTGCCGGGGAATCGGAAAAGACTTTATAAAACTGCTGGAAAATACCAACATGAGCAAGGTGTATAAAATGTCGGTACTGATGGCTTTTTATAACCATGGGAATGTGAGAATGGAGGTGTCAGAGGCGGAACTTCTGACAAGCTGGAAAGAATTCTTCTTCACAGGAACAAATTGGAAGGATTTGGAGAAAGAGATTACATATGAGGAATATCGTAAGATTTCGGATAAGAATCATATCCAAAAGATAATGAAAATGCCGGTACACTTTCTGTTAAAATCTGGGGAAGAATTCTTTGTGAAAAAGGATGGCGCGGCGTTGGCGTTGAGGGATGAAATGGAAGATATTGTGAAGGAGCCAGTGCTGGCAGAGCAGATGAAGGATGTTATTGAGTATAGGGCGATGGACTATTATCGGAGACGATATAAAGAGAAGATAAAAGCACTTTTATAGTGATGGAGAAGATGCGTATGGAATCAGAAAATTATGTGTATAAAAAAGAAATAGACTGGTCTACATTGATGGAAGGCTTTACCTTGCCGTTAGATAATCAGGTAATTTTTCTTCGAAATATGGAGAATTTTTTACAACGTGGACAATCCAAAATCATTCATTTTTTCATGAATGGAAAAACATATGATGCCAAAATCGTTAATATGAATAACTCAGTAGAAAAGAGAAAGAAGGATGCCTATCAGATCAGATATCCGAAAAATGGTGAGCTGTCACAGGCACTTCAGCAATATTTTTTTAAAAGCATGAGCTACATAAAGATGATTCGTGAAAGCAGAGATCCTAAAGACAGAAGCTATATAAAAATGCCAGATGGACTAAAGGAATATCTTGCTATTTATACCACAGAATATGAAGATACTTTTCTTCTGGAGCCAATAGCACAGGAAGATTTTCAGGTTATGAAAAAGGCAATTCAAGGAATGCGAGAGCGGACTGTGGAGAACGAAATAGAATATGAGATGGAAGATAAAAGTAGTGGAATAGAAAAGAAATTACAAATTGTCAAGATTCGTAAACTGAACAGAAAATTGGAGAAAATTTGAAGTTGTTGTACGGATACCGATGCCAGATATGCGGACAGATGATTGGAGAAAAATATGGTTCACATATTGCAGAGGCACATCACATTGATTATTTTGTTAATAGTTTGAATAATGATGCGAATAATCAGATGATAGTATGCCCGAATCATCATAGCGTTATACACGATGCGAATCCGGTGCTTGATCGGAGAAGGATGGTGTATAGATTTGATAATGGGGCGGAAGAGAGGATTAGACTTAATAAACATTTGGTGTAGAAAAGATATAGTATTGAGAAATGATTATGGTGCTATGTAAAAAATTATCATAAGTTAAAATGAGAAAAATTCTTTCATTTTAACCTGCCAGAAGTTTTATATGTTTTTGCAAATGAAATATGAATCTGATGCTTAAAAATATGAATTAACATGAGTTAAAGATGAGATATTCGCCCAAAATGCGATAGATTCTAACTTGATTTTGATGTAAAATATACATAGTAATGAATCAGTGAATGGAGGTAAATGTATGGGGACAATATTTGTTGCTGGAATTTATGGTGTAGGGAAAAGTACATTATGTGATAAACTATCAACTATATTAAAAATTCCTAATTTTTCTGCCGGTGATCTTATTAGTGCGGTCAATGATGAAAATTATGGAGCAAATAAAGTTGTTAAAGATAAAGAAGAAAATCAGAATATTTTGGTTTCACAAGTTAAACAACTCTTAAAAGTGACTCCTAGCATTATTCTGGCGGGGCATTTTTGCATATTTGATGTAAATGGAAATGTTGATGTTTTACCAAGTAATGTGTTTTATGATTTGGAAATAGAGACCATGATTTTATTGGAGGCCTCAACTTCACAAATTATAAAAAATTTATCGGAACGAGATAAAAAAGAGTATTCCGAAAAACAAATATCCTTTTTACAAAAAACAGAATCTAAAAAAGCGCATGAGATTGCTGCAAGTATAAATTGTAATCTTTATGTTCATCATATGTTTTTCGATGAAACAGATGTTACGACATGCTTATCTCAAATAGAAAGGGGCTGAAATTATGAGGGCTTTGCTTGACACAAATATAATTATTCATAGAGAAAATAAACGTGTTTCTAATTATAGTATTGGTCACCTTTTTCGATGGCTAGATAAGCTAAATTATGACAAAGTGATTCATCCGTATTCTATATCTGAAATAAGCAAATATCGCGATTCCGAAACGCAAGAGGCTATTTCGGTAAAATTAGAATCATATGAGTTGATTAAAACGATTAAGAAACCCGATTGTTCTTTTTTGGAATTAATAGGAATTCCAGAAAAAACAGAAAATGATATGATTGATGATTGCCTTTTGTTTGAAGTATATTTAAATAGAGTTGATATACTGATTACAGAGGATCGAAGACTAAGAAATAAGGCGTTAAAGATAGGGTTGAAGGATCGAGTTTTTTCAATAAATGCATTTATCAGTACTGCTACAGCTGAAAACCCGAGTCTCATTGAATATAAAATGCTTGCCGTTGAAAAAACTTATTTTGGAAATGTTGATTTAACGGATCCTTTTTTTGATAGTTTTCGTACTGCTTATCCAGAATTTGATAAGTGGTTTTCTCGCAAATGTGATGAAGAAGCTTACATATGTAATACAGATGCAGGAAAAGTATTAGGATTTTTATATTTAAAGACAGAAGGGGGCAGCAATGAGAATTACTCGGATATCGTTCCTCCATTTAAACCGATGCGCAGATTAAAAGTGGGAACGTTTAAAGTTGAATCTACAGGATTTAGATTGGGTGAGCGTTTTGTCAAAATTATCTTTGATAATGCTTTGCAATGTAATGTTGATGAAATTTATGTAACTCTCTATAACGATAGGGAAGAATTATCTGCTTTAGTTGCATTACTGAAAAGATGGGGCTTTATTAAATATGGAGTAAAGATTGGAAATGGGAAGGAAGAACAGGTTTTAGTAAAAAGAATGAAATATTTTGACCACAATATTTCTTTTCGTAAGAATTTTCCCAATATTCGGTATGAGTGTAATAAGTATATTTTACCGATTTTTCCGCAATATCATACTACATTACTTCCGGATTCGAAACTGAATAACGAGAATAAAATTGATTTTCTCGGAAGAAAGCCGCATCGGTATGCATTACAAAAAGTTTATATTTCATGGGCCCTAGGAAATGGTGTAAAGCCAGGCGACTTCATCCTATTTTATCGAACAGGCCCTAATGGTTCAAATAAAAAGTATACTTCGGTTGTCACAACAATCGCTATGGTAGATGAAATTATTAGCAACATTCACTCTCAGGAGGAACTACTAAGTATCTGTCAGAATCGAAGTGTCTTTTCTACCGAAGAATTAAAAAAATTTTGGCGTGAACACCAGCACAATTTAAAAATATTAAAATTTATATTTGTTAAAAGCTTGAACAAAAGATTGACATTGGGCTATCTTTGGGAGAATCATATTGTTTGTGCGCCAGGAGGACCGCGGTCGTTTATGAGATTAAGCGATGAACAATATAATCAGATTATGCATGATTCTAAAACAGAAATTAAGTATGTAGAATGATGAGGATATAATTTTGAAGGCAATTCTATTATCAATAAAACCAGAATATGTTGATAGAATATTAGCTGGTACAAAAAAGTATGAATATCGTAAACGGTTAGCACGTAGTAACAGTTCTGTTCTACTTATATATAGCACATATCCCATAATGAAAGTGGTGGCAAAAGTTGAGATATTGGGGACTATTTGTGCTGCCCCTTCTACTTTGTGGGAACAGACTAAAAGCAATGCTGGCATTAGCAGAAAAAAATATCGAGAATATTTTCATGGATGTAAAATAGCATGTGCCTATGAGTTAGGAAAAGTAGAAATATTTGATCCTCCACGAGATTTATCAGATTATAATGTCATATTTGCACCGCAATCTTTTTTGTATGTAGATATAGAATAGTAGGAAGGACAGATTGATTACGATCCGTCTTAGGTGTAATAGTAAGCAATGAATACTCTTTCAGTTTTTAACTAGCATTAAGATTAATATTAGCGTCAAATTAAATGTATTATTTTGAGCAGAAATTTCACAAAGTTAAGGATTAAATGGAGTATTGCAGATATGTGTTGTACAATGCTGTTGACTTTTTATAGAAATTTATTAAGGAAAAGAAAATATTATGGAAAAATTGACAGAAGATGAGGTTAGAGATAAAGCCAGGAAGATTCTTGGATTTAAAAACAGTAAAAATATAAAATCCGGAGTAGGACAGATAACAAGCTTTAATCAGCTTGGTTTTGTGGGAGTTAAAGATAGACCAGATGGTTGGTATTTTCCGAACGATTGTTCCGAAACGGCGATTGTATTAGAGACAAAAGCTTCAGACGTGCAATTGGATAAACAAACAGATGAAATTATAAAAAATATTAAAATTGTACAGAGTAAATATAAAAAAGTTGTTGGAATTTTATACAATGGAAATGATACAAAAGTATTCAAAGGAGAAGTTGAATTTCAAGGAAATGGTTCAAATATTTTGCAAAATTTGGAATTTTATACTTCATTGTTCAAAGTAAATAGAATTAACAAAAAAACAATCTATGAGTTAACAGCAAAAATAAATAATTGCTTACATTTTGAATTTGGAATTAAAAATTTATATCATCGAATGATTTTTACAGCATGTGCATTAGTTGCAAAACGTTTTAATGCATTAATGGTAAAAGGTATGGATTATTCTGAATTTCACAATGCAATTTTAAATTGTTTGAACAAAGAATTATTGAGAGATAAAAAACAGAATCAAAAATTATCTTTATTGGCAGATGTATTTTCGGAAATCAAAATGAATTTGAATGTTGATAGTGAAGATGAAAAAGAACAGCAGAGAGTAAAAAACTTAATCGAGCAGTTTATAGATTGGGTTACTGAAATTAGTGATTGTCTAAATTCTGATGCTTGGCGCGGTGAAGATGTGATGGGTATTTTTTTCAACGAATTTAATAGATATAAAGCAAAATCAGAATCCGGACAAATTTTTACTCCCGAACATATTACTGATTTTATGTATAAAATTCTTGAAGTAAATAAAGATGATAGGGTGCTTGATGCTTGCTGTGGTTCTGGTGGTTTTCTTGTAAAGTCTATGGCAAATATGATACAAGAGGCAGGTGGTTTGCAGACAGACAAAGCGAAAGAAATTCAAAAAACGCAACTTTTTGGAATTGAATTTGACAGAGAAATTTATGCGTTAGCATGTGCAAATATGTTAATACATAAAGATGGAAAAACAAATTTGGAACAAATGGATGCAAGAACAGAAACGGCGGGAAATTGGATTAAGAAACAAAAGATAACAAAAGTTTTAATGAATCCCCCCTATGAAAAAAAATATGGATGTATACAAATTGTTGAGAATGTATTAGATAATGTGCCGATACATACAATGTGCGCATTTATTTTACCGGATAAAAAACTAGAAAAAACTTCAAAAGTACAGATAAAACGAATTTTGAAACATCATCGTTTACGTAAAGTAATTAAATTACCCGAGGATTTATTTTTTAATGTTGGAGTTACAACAAGTATTTTTATTTTTGAAGCAGGAGTTGCACAGGGAAAAAATGAGTTTTTCGCATGTTGGATGGAAGATGACGGACTTGCAACTGTAAAAAATAAAGGAAGACATGATATTTACGATAAGTGGTCTGCAATAGAAAATAAATGGATTGATATTGTTTTGAAACAATCTGGAGATGATACATGTCAATGGTTAAATACAGATGAACATTTATCATATCAAATGCCCCAAAAGGAATTCGAAATTTTTGAAGAAGATTTTAGAAAAACGGCAATGGACTATGTTATGTTCAAAAAGGGAATAGATGTAAGAGAATTTCGAGAGAAATTAATCACTAAAGTGATGTATACAAGCAAGGTTGAAGCAGATAATGGTATAATAAATATTAAGATAAAGAAAAGTGGTATGGGAAATGGCAAAAGTTAATACAAGTAAATGGAGAAATTTCATTATTGGTGAGTTATTTGAAATCAGTAGACCTATCGCACGAAGCCAAGCAAAATATTCTGAAGGAAATGTGCCATTTGTTGCTTCGGGGAATTTTAACAATGGAATTGTAAAATGGTGTACACCAAATGTAGGAGAAGAATTGGATCGTGGAAATTGCATTACAGTAAGTCCTTTAGATGGTTCTGCCTTTTATCAGAAAAAAAGTTTTTTAGGACGTGGTGGTGCAGGTTCTGCTATTATTATGTTGAGAAATGATAAATTAACAGAACTATCTGGATTGTTTATTGCATCTGTTATATGTAACGCATTAACAAAATATTCATATGCAGATCAACTTAATATACAAACAATTGCAGATGAAATAATACAGTTACCTGTTAATGAAAAAACAAGAGAAGTAGATTGGTACTATATGGAACAATTCATGCAGGGAATATTAAATGTAGCTGAAAGTACAATTGAGAGTCTTAAAGAATTTGTTGAGTGTACAGAATAAGAGATAAAACATAAAATTCTTCTGAAAGTTCCTTATAATCGTTAGGAAATTTAGTAGCCAATTCTTCAATGGAAAGCATATGTTTAATAATGTGAATACGGAGTGTTTGACCATTTAACTATAAAAATTTACATTTAAGGAAAACGGAGATAAAACATGATAGAGTTTAGTAACCCTAATTTTTCTTTGAATATGAGTGCTTTGTTGCAGGGAATGTGGTATTCAGAGTTACCTGAACTTGTGGACATTGAAATAATTTGTGAAAATTTAAAAGATGTACTATATAAGATGCAGCAAGGACAATATAATTATTATGAGTTAGAGCAGGATGGGTTTATTAAGGATTTTAAAGGGATTAATTCACCATCTTATTTAAGAAAGCCTGGTGTTGAGGCTATTACATATTATGTTTTTAAAAAGAATAAAACTTTGAGAGAAATGCAGATGGTTAACTTGATTCATTATTGTGCTTTCATTTACAATTCATTATATGTCTTTGAAGATATTTTTGCACAGTTGTATATTAACGAAGATAATTTAAAGTATATAGAGAATTCAAATTCTTATGTAGTTGTGAATGAGAGCTTTTGGGTTGGTACTCCATATGATTGTGAAGAAGTAGAGGAAGGAGTCTTTACTAATGAAAATAATAAAGTGACTAGGTGGATGAAGATAGAGGATGCCAAAAAAAGAATTCAGTCTTGCCAAAAAAGCAAACTTTATTTTATAAAAATGGATATAGAATCTTTTTTCCCTAATTTGTACACGCATTATTTAGCTAGAATTGGGAAGAGTGAACCATATAAAAGATTGGGATTTTCGCAAAGATACTATGATTTTTTAGATAAATTTCATCAGAGGATTAATGATAATCAAACAAAGGGAGTACCTGCGGGAAATTTTTCCTCACATATTGGCGCGGAATTATTGATGTTGTGTGTTGATTATGATATCCGGGAAATGATTGGACAGAAAAAAATAGGATATATACGATATGTAGATGATATGACATTTTACTCAGACAATCAACAAGAATTAGAAGATATGGTAATGCAAGTGCAAAAGATTTTAACAAAGTATCGTTTGAGAATTAATGGAAATAAAGTTGAAAGAGGGAAGACTACGAGAAGTAAAGGTTTTTATATATCTAAGAAAGAAGTATGTGAGAAATTTATATATTTGGATGATGATTGTCATGAGACTATAGAATTAAATTATGATCACTTTTTTGATTTAAAGAATTATATTTCTGATTTGCTTGATAAAGAACGGATTGGACAGGTAAAAACTATATTAACTCGATTTTTGAAGAAATTAGAATTGGGAAAAATTCAGTTTATTGAAGAAGATTCATGGTTTTATTATTTTCAGGCTTTGGTATTTGATGAGGAATCTTTGGCCTACAATATATATAAAATTTTGAATATGATATTGAAAAATTCTCAAAGTAAAGAAATATTGCTTCAGGAATTAAAGGGAAAAAGAGAATTTGTGGATAATCATTATTCAGATACACTTATTCAAATATGGCATTATTATGTAATGACACAAAATATGGATGAATCAGATAAAACACAGTTATTTCAAACTTATATAAGAGATATAGAATTTACTGATTCGAATCCTATAATTATAAGCCATTTTATAAATAGGGGAGAGAAAAAAAATAAAGACATATGGAGATATATTCGTGATGGTTATAAAAATCAGACGAAGGAAACGGATTGGAAAAGTAAAATTCTATTTTCGAAATGGTGGCTTCCTATTTTTAAGATAAAAATGGTAGATAATTATAATTATGATAGATTTTTGACATCATCATTATTTCCTAAAGTATTAACAGATTTGTCTTTATCAAGGGAAGATGCCGAGTAAGCCGTCAAACATGAGTACTGGATAACAAAAATCCCCGCATTTTTAGCGGGGATTGAGAGAATTTTATAGAAATGGAAAATACATTAAAAAATTAGGATTTTTTGTATTTACTTGGACATTCTTTCTGCACTCTGGATGACCATGGAAGAAGATCATCAATAAAACTGAGGTCTTTATCCTCCATGTGCTGTGGAATCTCGGTGAGCAGCAGGTTGAAATATTCGAAAGTATTTATCGTGTTTGCTTTTGCAGTTTCTACCAGACTATACAGGATCGCACTTGCTTTTGCTCCGTTAGAAGATTCAATCAGTACGAGAGGAGGATACGGAGGGTCTGACCGTGCGTCCAGCAAAGGGTATATAGTCCGGTGGGTGGAAGCCCCAT
>ERZ791901.1138-NODE-1138-length-12489-cov-3.411694_pt1 | contig 12489 bp, 7 predicted proteins | sample MGYA00510150_ERZ791901 | MGnify/ENA primary metagenome ERZ791901 (study PRJEB30046, sample SAMN00792058) | human gut metagenome | study: EMG produced TPA metagenomics assembly of the A metagenome-wide association study of gut microbiota in type 2...
GATCGGCAGTCTCACGGAAATTTTCGGAATGCGAATCGTACCCATCACGCCACCGCCGGAATCCAACAGACTCCGGTACTCCGCGTCCGCCGAACTGGCGCTTGCGGAACCGGCGTCCGCGGAACCGGCGTCCGCGCCTGTACCCGCACCACTCTGATTGTCCGATTCACCAGAATCGGACACACTGGCACGCGATCCTCCACGCACATCAGCGAACGGATCCTTCGCCTCACCCAAAATCGGCTGTCCGGATTCCGCAAGCCGCTTGTTATAGTCCTGGGCCGCGGCGAACGCGTCATCCGCCTGCGGATACGGCCAGCCCGCAACCGTCTGCGCGGATCTTACCGACGTTCCCGACAGATCACGCGCCGACCGATACTGCAACATCGCCGGAAAACCGCCAATACAGATCGCAGCGACAATCAACAGCGCCGCAATCGCACGCATCGCCAGCGTTTTGCCGCGAGCGTGACGTCGTTGACGCATTTCGTCGGCAACGTCAATCGCCTCTTCGAACGACGGAAAGCGACTTTCCAACGAAAGTCGACCACCCATCGGAGCCTCTTCGGGTGACGGCCAACGACCGTCATGCCATTCCGCCGTTTCCTCCATCTCACGCAACCGTGCCGTCACCCGACAAGCTTTCGCAGCACACGTTCCAGTTCGTCGATGCGCAACGCCTGTTTCGCGATCAATTCGTCGCATTGGTTGATGATGAGTTGCGCTTGGGCGAGCTTCGAAAGCGCATCCTGCGATTCCGTTGCCGACGATTGCGCATCATCGCGCATAAGATCATGATGCCGAATGACGCGCAGGTCGTCGCGGTCCACCCGCTTGCTGTTGCGGCGGTCTCGTTCCTCCTGCTTTTTCCAGCGCGCAATGCACCGCTCAATGCGTTTGTATCCGATGAGTTTCGGGTCGAGACCCGCCTCGCGGAAGATGGCGGCCGGCGATTCGCCCGCATTGTATCTGCACATGACTTCGATGCGGAAACTGTCGGCATACCGGATATGCGACGCGCTCACGCTTTCCACTGCGGGAAGGCTGGCCAAATACGCGCGCTCCTTTGCGGTGAATTTTCCATCAACCATTCTTCCCTCCCCCTATATTGCCTAAACAGCTTGGTTCAGAATCGTATCGGAGCTTTCCCATTGGCACCCTCGTTAAAACCCTCGAATAAAGCCCACCCTTCCCCCAATGAAAAGAAGGAGTTCCATCTTCAAAACAAAACAGTTCCGCCATTTTGCACAGGTAGTAACGCTCATAGAATTACCCCCCCCCCCCCATAAAATTTACAAAAACTTAACCTTGCCCCAGAGTGCCCTTTGGCTCATCATGGGGCATCACGTCCTTGAACACCGTCATGCAGACTCACTAGGCTAGAAACATGACGCAAGAGCTCGTTTCATTGACTATCATCATGGCGGTGGCGGCCGTCAGCCCGATTGTGGCGCAGCTGATTCCAGGAAGGTTCATTCCACAAACTGTGCTGCTGCTCGTCACCGGAGCCGCACTCGGTCCGTACGGACTGGGCGTAATCGAGGTGAACGACGCCGTGAAACTCTTGAGCGAGCTCGGCATGGCGTTCCTATTCCTGCTCGCCGGCTATGAAATCGACCCGAAACGACTCGCCGGACATCAAGGCAAAGTCGGCCTTGTCACATGGATCATCACCTTGGGGCTCGCCGGACTCGTCGTGACCCTGCTTCCATTCTTCGCAAAGCAAGGCATCAACGGCATCGCCACGGTAATAGCACTTACCACCACCGCTCTCGGCACACTCATGCCGATTCTCAAGGAACGCAACCTCGAAGGCACCCCCATCGGCGACGCCATCATCTCGTACGGAACGTGGGGCGAACTCGGACCAATCCTTGCCATGGCCATCCTGCTATCCACCCGAACCGGCTGGCAGACCATGCTCGTGCTCGGCGCGTTCCTTACCATCTGTCTACTGTGCGCAATGCTACCCACGAAAGCACTGAAAACCGGCCATCGCCTGTACCGTTTCCTTACGGAAAACGCGAACACGTCATCGCAAACGCTCATGCGACTGACCACATTCCTGCTCATCTTCCTTGTCACCATTTCTGCACTGTTCGAACTTGACGCGGTGCTCGGCGCGTTCGCCGCAGGCTTCATCCTGCGTTACATCATCCCCGACGGCAGCAAGTCGCTGGAAATGAAGCTGGAAGGCGTCGGCTACGGATTCCTTATTCCTGTGTTTTTCGTGGTGTCAGGAGCCGCGATCAACGTGCGCGCCGTGGCAGGCCGACCCGCGCTGCTCGTCGCGTTCATCGTAATGCTCATGCTGATTCGCGCGGTGCCCGTATATGTTGCGCTATCGCTCGACAAACGCGAGAATCCGCTGTCATCGCATCATCGCGTCACCGTAGCGCTGTATTGCACGACCGCGCTGCCGATCATCGTCGCCGTCACGTCACTGGCGGTGAAGGTCGGCACCATGCAAGGCGACACCGCGTCAACACTGGTCGCAGCCGGCGCGATTACGGTGTTCCTAATGCCACTGCTTGGCTCGATCACATATCAGGTGGCCGACGTACATCCGGTCACCGCGGTTCGGGAGATTGCACACACACCATCCGATTGGCGGACGATCGTGCACGAACATGCGCAGGTGCGTGCGCTGCTGCACCATCAGGACCGGCTCAAGCGTATGGCGGAAACATTGGACGCACTGGAGAAGATGGGAACGATGGGACATGGCGATGCGGCACATAGCAATGCCGGACATGGCGATGAATATCGAGCCGAACTTGTGAAACGTGCGCGCCGCGAAATCGACCGGCAGTTGAAGGAACTCGGCCTGGACCCGCAGCTCACCACGCAACTGCCACACAACTACCGTTATCCGAAGAACTGAAACGCGAATCCGAGCCTTTCCGGCACTCTAAGTGTCCGATTCTGGAGAAACGGACAACCGTAACGCACTTTTACCCGTCTGAATGTCCGATTCTGGAGAATCGGACATTCAGACATGCGCCTATTCGACGGATTTGAGCGAACTAATCGGGTCGATACGATCCAACACCGGATTCACGAACAACTGCACGAGCAGCGCGAAAGCCATGGTCGCGCCGGCCGCAATCACATAACTCAACGGCGTGCATTCCACTTCGAAATACAGTGCGGGCATATTCAACGCAGCCGTCAGCAATCCGCCGACGAAACGGCCGAGAGGCAAGCCCAGCACCACGCCCATCATGGTGAGCACCATCATTTCACGGTTCACATAGTGGTGAACCTCTTTGTCGAAGAATCCGAGCACCTTGAGCGTGGCCATCTCGCGTTCACGTTCTGACACGTTGGTGTTGGCGAGCGTGAACAACACCACGAGCGCGAGCCCGCCCGCGAGCGCCACGATCAGCGCGACCACCGCACCCATCAGATCGAATTTGAAGCTTTCCGCCATGTGCGCGCAGCTCACGGCTTTCATGACCGCATCGTCGTCTTCCAGCTTTTCCGCGTAGGCGGCCTGGGATTCGCCTGAACCTTTGAGCTTCGCATACATGGCGTTCCACACCAATTGTTGGTCGTTTGACGATGCGCCATTCGAGGTACCGGATTTGCCGTTTTGATTGTCCGATTCTCCAGAATCGGACGCGGAAGATGCGGAAGACGTGCCGGATGCAGCAGTATCGAACAGCTGGCGATAATAGGTTTCGCTCACATACACGTCCGATCCGATCACACTGCGGATCACCGCGCTGACATGCGCTTCGGCCTGCATATCGTCACCGTTGGTCAGCGTTACCATACCGCCCGCTTTGACGCCCATCGCGCTTGCCGCGGACTGCGATACGATCACGCCGTCATCGCCCAGACTTACCGCGCCCTTCGTACCGGAGGTACCATTCGCGTCCGATTCTCCAGAATCGGACATCTGGGACCCGTTTTTACCCGTCTGGTTGTCCGATTCTCCAGAATCGGACACCGAAGACGCAGAGGAAGACGCTCTGGACTTCCCGCTGAACAACGACTTCGCACCATCCACCCAACTGGAGCGCACCGGCTGCAACGTGACCATCTTGCCGAACTCGCTGCGTTCACTGTCGGGCACGGCAACCAGCTGAATGCTTTCGCTCCCCGAATCGCCGGTCAAATCACCCGATTCAACGCGCACGTCCATGCTCGACGTGACGCGACCATCCGAAGCGACTTTCTGCCGCATCGCATCAGCGTCATCATCGTTCGCGACCACCATCAAATCGTACTGATACACGTCCTGATACTGTTTCGCGCCCAATGCGGCAACGGTGTCGTTGATCGCAAGTCCGCACACAATCAGCGCGGTGCAGCCGGCCACGCCGCCGACCGTCATGATCAGACGCGATTTGAAACGGAAAATGTTGCGCGCCGTGACTTTGCCGAGGAAGCTCATGCGATTCCACAACGGCTTGATACGCTCCAGTAGAATGCGCGATCCTGCACGCGGCGCTTTCGGACGCATGAGACTGGCCGGCTTCTGTCGCATTTCCTGCGCGCACGCATACACGGTTGCGGCAAGCACGCCGACCACGAACAGCGCGACTCCGGCCGTTCCGTACAGCCAGTCGTATGCCAAGCGTACGTCCGGCATCACATACAAGCCTCGCAATACGACGAGCAGGAACGCCGGAATGCCAAGGAAGCCTGCGATCAGGCCGAGTCCACCGCCGATCAGGCAGGCGAACAGCGCGAACAACAGGTATCGTGAGGCGACCGCAAGACGCCCGTAGCCGAGCCCTGTGTATGTGCCGATCAGCCCGCGATCCTCTTCGACCATGCGCGCCATGGCGGTCAGACTCATCATCACCGCCACGAGCAAGAACACGATCGGGAATGCGTTGCCCAGCGATTGGATGGATTCCAGATCAGATTTCAGCGAGCTGAATCCGCCGATTTGCGACCGGTCCTGCACATACCAACGCACTTGCGGAATGCTGTCTTCCAGCTCGTTTTGCTTGGATTGCAGTGTCCGTTCGGTGTCTTTTTTCTGCTGGTCCAATTTCGATTGCGCCTGGTCGAGTTGCGCTTTGGCTTCCGCTAATTGCGGGCTTGCGGCAATTACCGTTTCACGTAGTGTTTCACGGGTTGTTTCGTCGAGGGATCCTGCAGCCGCGCCCGCCTGCATATTGACGATTTGGTCGATTTGCTGATTGAGCTGGCTGCGATTGCTGTCGATCTGCTGTTGCGCTGCGGCGAACTGTTTGTCGGTTTGCGCTTTCGCCTCGTCGATTTGTTTGGTTCCAGCGTCGAGTAGTTCCTGATGACGCGCTTTCTGGCGATTGGTTCGCACCGTGCCGTCGATGCGGTCAGCTACTTCGCTGACGGTGTCGTCGTACACGTCACTGAACGAGTCCTTGTCGGCGGCGCCTTTCACGAGAATGGTGACGGCCGTGTACATGCTGCCGGTCACACCGTCGGACGGCGCAAAGAACGTGTAGTCGCTGGTGGCGGAGGAACGGAACGCGTTCGTACCCGAATAGCCGTCTGGATTGGTGAGATCCTGCGGGTCAAGCACCACGCCCACAATAGTCAGTTCGGTGGGGAAGCTCGGTGCCTGATTGTCCGATTCACCAGAATCGGACACGGAAGACGTCGCAGAAGAAGCAGAAGACGCCGAATCCTGCGGTGTCACCGTAATATGGTCGCCCTTTTTATATCCGGAATCCTTGATGAATTTGCGCGTCACCGCGATCTCACCGGACTTTTCAGGCATACGGCCACTTTGCAAATACGGCTGGTCAATGCCGTTCGTGCCGATCTCCTGCATGGTCACGGTTTTTTTGCCGTTCAGATCGACGGTCACGGTTTGCGAACGTTCGCCCTGCACTTTCGCGACACCGGAAATCTTACGGAGCGCGGCAATATCGTCATCGGTCAATCCGGCCGTCGACAACACCTGAATGTCGTGCAATCCTTGGGTGTCGAAAAAACGATCCGTCGCAAGAAAAGCGTCTCGGCAACCCGCGTAAATGCCCGTAAGCACGGCGACGCCCAGCAACGAGATCAGTGCGATGGAGATGAATCGCTTCCACGCATGCAACCACATACGCACCATGTCTTTGATGAATGCCATGACGACCTCCAGCCCGTAGCGCTCAAGCAGCACCAACCATTGCTCCCAAAACCTTCATTTTATTGAACTATCGAACTATTGAACACTATGAAACCGAATCCACGCGCTACAGCTACAATCGGGGAAGACGCGCCATACCAAAAACCATAGGCGCGTCACCTACCACTACTGCCGAACGCAACATCGCCAAGATCGCAAACTTTTGCCGAATTTGCCGAATATTGCCGAGGCACCCAAGAAGAGGAAGCATTCATGAGCGACGCAACCGTTGCGAAGAAACCGCGCGAAACCGACGATGTGCCGGTTCCGCCGACGCTGCGCAAGTCTTTGAAGAATCGTCATATTCAATTGATCGCATTGGGCGGCGCGATCGGCACCGGCCTGTTCTATGGTTCCAGCGAGTCGATTCAGCTGGCGGGCCCGGCCATTCTGCTCGCCTATCTGATCGGCGGTCTGGCGATTTTCCTGATCGTGCGCGCCCTGTCCGAAATGGCGGTCGAGGATCCGAAGGCGGGCGCGTTCAGCTATTACGCCACGCAGTACTGGTCGAAGCGAGCCGGCTTTATTTCCGGCTGGAATTACTGGTTCAACTACGTGCTCGTGGCCATGGTGGAGTTGGCCGTGGTTGGCTCGTTCGTGAATTACTGGTTCCCGAACATTCCGAAGTGGGTGTCGGCGGCGGTGTTCCTGGTGGCCATCGCGGCGCTGAATCTTATGGGCGTGAACAAGTTCGGCGAATTTGAATTCTGGTTCGCCATCATCAAGATCGTGGCCGTGCTTGCCATGATTTTCGGCGGTTTGTATGTGATCATCGCGAATGTGCCGACCGCTTCGGGCATTCGCGCGTCGTTCGCCAACTGGTTTACCGTTGACGGCGGATTCCTGCCGCATGGCCTGATGTCTCGCAATGCGGACGGCACGTGGACCGGCCTGCTGATGGCGCTGGTCGTGGTGATGTTCAGCTTCGGCGGCACCGAGCTCATCGGCATCACCGCGGGCGAAACCGAAAATCCGCGCACCACCATCCCGAAGGCCACGAACGGCATTATCTGGCGTATTCTCGTGTTCTACATCTGCGCGCTCGGCGTGATCATGGCCGTGGTGCCGTGGAGCACGATCGACGGCAATTCCAGCCCGTTCGTGCAGATTTTCGACTCGGTGGGCGTGCATGCGGCCGCCGGCATTCTGAATTTCGTGTGCTTGACCGCCGTGATGAGCGTGTACAACTCCGGCCTGTACGCGAACTCGCGCATGCTGTATTCGTTGGCGAAGCAGGGCAATGCGCCCGCGTATCTGGGCCGCCTGAACAAGCGCGGCGTTCCGGTCGGGGGTGTGATCACGTCGGCCATCATCATTGCGATCGCCGTGGTGGTGGTGTTCGTGTGGCCTGATTTCGCGTTCAATTATTTGATGTCGATCGCCACGATTGCCGCTGCGATTAATTGGATCATGATTATGCTTACGGAAATTAAGTTCCGTCGCGTTGTCGCCGCCGGCGACGGTCCGAATGATTTGAAGGGATTGAAGGGCCAGGAAGCACTTGACAAACTTGCGTTCAAGCTGCCGTTCGCCAAGGTGACGCCGTATGTGGTGATCGCGTTCATGCTGCTGGTCGTGGTGCTGATGTGCTTCTCCGCAAGCTATCGCATCGCAGTGGTCGCCGGCGTGATTTGGCTGGTCGTGCTGTTCGCCGCCTATCAGATCACACAGAAGCGCGCCTGAAGCCGTAAGGCAACAATGCGCCCATGCCTCAAGCGAAGGGCACGGGCGCTTTTTGATTTCAGATTACGATTTCAGATTTCAGATTTTGATTTCCAATCCGCGATTCCCGGGCTGTTCTGGGGACTCGCGCCGTTCGACCTGTGGTACCTGTCGAAGCAGTCCGGCAACACCGTCGCAATCCTGTATGGCGTAACCCTTGCGGCGATCGCCGCGATCGGCTCGCTTTCATCCTGCCCTTGTCGGGGCGCAGCAAATGCGCAATCGCAATTTTTTAATTCATCATCGCATTAACTCATCATCGCATCTTATTCCGCTGCCGGAGCGGGACCGGTCGAAGCGCGGGCACGCAATTCGTACGGCCCTTCCATCAGATGCCCCACACGCTCGCCGCCGATCAGCTTGAGCAGCAATCCGGCGGCCTGCTTACCGGTATCGACCACGTCACGGCCCATGACGGTCAGGTTCGGATACGCCGCGGTGCACATGAGGGAATCATCCCACGACATGATGGAGATTTCCTCCGGTACTTTGATGCCTTGCGAAGCTGCCACGCCAAGGCCAGCCAACGCCATCACATCATTGTCGTAGATGATCGCCGTCGGATGCTCAGAGAACGCCAGCAGGCGCTTCGTGGCCTCGCGACCGGTTTCCGGCGTGTAGTCGGTGTGCAGGCAACGATAACGCATGCTCAGCTCGGAAGCGACGTCCGCAAAGGCGGAATCGCGAATATACGAGTGCGCAAGCGATTCGGGACCGCCGACGCGGGCGATCTGACGATGCCCGAGATCATACAGGTATCGCACCGCTCGGCGCACGGCATCGGCGTCGGCGCTTGACAGACTCGGCAGATTGCCGACCACGGAGGCATCGGCAATGGCAAGCACCGGCATCTCCTCATGCTCCTCAAGCAAGGCAACGCAAGGGTCTCCAAGCTCGACATTGACGAGCAGCATGGCGTCGACGTTGCCAGTAGCAATCCAATCATCGATGATCGAAAGCTTCGCGTCCTCACCCACGGCCATGCGTACCAGCAGAGAATAATCGTATTTTTCCAGCTCGGCGCCAAGACCGGAAATAAGTTCCATCATGTAGGATTCGACGGAAAGCAGCTTCGGGTCGTAACCCAACACTAGACCCACGCGCTGCGTCTTCGCCTTGGCCAGCGCCTGTGCCACGCCATTCGGCTTCCATCCCAGTTCATGTGCGACCTTCAACACTTTGTCTCGGGTCACATCGGAAACACCAGACTTGCCGTTGAGCGCATACGAAACGGCGCTACTAGAGACTCCCGAAGCCTTGGCAACGTCAAAAATCGTCACCTTGCTTTTTTGAATAGGCATGTCCGTGTCCTTCTTCTTAACTTAAATCGCAACTTAAACGGTTCATCTACATCGTACAGTAAAAGCGCCGACCAACCTCTTGAAAAGTCAGCGTTCACAACACTTTCGTTTTTTAAGGTTGGCGGCGCTTCAACTTATGTTTTTACTCAACCGAACACGTCAACTGAAATTTCAGTAGTCCTCTATCCACTCTTCTACCGCTTCAGTAGACGGCGTACTCGCGGAAGCTCACCATTCGCGCTTCGGATCGTTGGCGGAACGCGGCACGTTGGCGGCTGCGAACGCACCCGGAGCGGCAAGCGCTGCGGCATCGGCAGTGGCGATATGCAGCACGACGCTTTCGCCCGGAAGCAGCGAGACCATGCCCTCGGCCACCGAAGCCTTCGCGTCGACCTTATCTGCCATGCAGAACAGGTCGCGCACGTAGCTCTTGGCTGTGACGGTAAGTTCCACGCCATCTTCCACGGCAACGGCCGCGGCACTGAGGGCGAGTTTCACGTAAAACATTTCTTGTATTCACGCAATGGTTGCGGCAAGGATGGCCATCCGCGCGTTCCGGAAGACGAACAGATGGCCGCCGAACTGACCGCATACCTGGAATCATTCGGCCCGGACCTCTGGCAATAGCCTATGCGCTCGCAGTGCAGCGCATTTTATTTGATTCGTTTCTGCGATTTTGGTGGCATAAATCGCAGAAACGTTGATTTTTCAACGATTTTTTATTTGACTGGTATTTGATTCGTATTTGACTGACGTGCGATCAGCAGGACTTCAATCGCAATATAAAGCGTGCGATTGCCGCACACTATAAGCACAGCAATCGCACGCTATTCATCGTCAACTATCGACAATCATGTGACGCAGCCGTTCAACGCAACTATCTAACGTGATTATTCAGCGTGATCAGAGTCGGTGTGATCGGTCAGGTCCAGCTTGAATGGGTGAGCAGGCAGATTATTGTCATTAAACAACGGTGCCGGACCCCAGCTACGCCATGCGTAGCGCATCATCACCGGCGCTGGCACTTCCGGCGTGGCCAACGTAATCGTGCCGATACTGCGGCTGTTGATCGGAATACCGAATTCCGTGGCGTTGTAATCGACCACGTTGACCTTTGCGTTGACCAGATCGTCAATATCGCAATCCACGAAAATCGCGGCGTAGGCCGGATGGAACACACCATCGGCACCGGCAAGCTCGAAACCGGAACGTTCCGGCAGACGCACCAGCGAAGGCAGGCTCTTGGCGAACTCGTCACCAAAACTGTCGGGCGTAGTACCGCTGAAATGCAGGCCGTGCGCGTACCGGAAGAACAGGCGTACGCGGCCGCCTTCGTCGCAGCGGAAACCCAGCACAGTCGGCCCATACACCGGAATACGGCTCATACCATACACTTGGCGAAGCGCACAATTGCCGAGACGCTCGCCCGGTGTACGTTTATCAACCGGATGAATGTTGTTGTATTCGCCGCAATCCATAGTGCAGATGGCGAACACATTGTCGATGGACTGCGCGGCATCCCACTGGGCCTCGCGCAACACCGGCCACAGCATCGGATCGCCGTCACCCTCGTCGACCTTCTTGTCAATCCACTGCGGCAATTGCACGATCAGGAACGGCAGGCTTTCGCTCCACAGCGCACGCCATTCACCAATCATCATGCCCAGCAACTCACGGTAGGATCCGCAATACGGCTCGTCTTCCTCGCCCTGATACCATAGGAATCCCGCCAAGGAGTAAGGCACAATGCGCTCCAGCATGGCATGGAACGCGCCTGACGGACGCCACTGCGAGGTCGGCGTCATCGGCGGCGGCCACGGGCATTCGCCATACTGTTGGGTCAGCGTATCCCACGTCACATCAGGATCGTCTTCGCGGGCGGCTGCGATCGACGCATTCCACGTATCAGAACGCGACTGCCATTCGCCGTACTCCAAATCGAACTGTTCCTGCGTTTTACCTGCGATCGCCTGCTCATAGCGCGCAAGATAGCCGCGCCCGGATTCGCTGGAATTCAGTGCATCTTCGCTCGTCCAGCAACTGATCGACGTACCCCCGATATAACAGTCGATAATGCCGATCGGAAGGTCGGAATCAAGTTCATCACGCAGTTTTCGCGCAAAATAGTACGCTACCGCACTCATTACGCCACTATTTTCAGGCGATGATTCCTGCCAGCTTGCCGCATGTTCGGCGTTGCGATTGATCACACCGGTTTTCGGCACATTGTAGAAGCGCAGTAACGGATCGGCACAGTTATCGAGGGCTTCCTCGGCGTCTTCACTGTTGCGCAATTCAAGTTCCATATTGCTTTGACCGCCGGCCAGCCATACTTCGCCGATAAGCACGTCATAATATTCGATGAAATCGTTGCCTGCGGTGACGCGCAACGTGTAAGGGCCACCTTCGGGCTGTGCCGGCAGCATGACGCGCCACGGTGAAAAACCGTTCTTGATCTCTTTGGAGGCGTACGCATGCGCCTGCACGATCACGGAACCATCGAAATCGCGGATTTCCGCGGAAACCTCAAGTCCGGCGCAATCGGCATCAAGCGCGCCGAACACGGCGATGGGCTTGTTACGCTGCAACACCATATGCGAGGCGAAAATCGCGGCGACGTGCAGAACTCCTGACGTGCTACGGTCTTCGGTAGGTTCAGCCGACGTTGTCATTTCAGAACCAGGTGCGGGACCAGTCGCAGTGACCATGACATCTCTTCCTATAGAAAAACCGTAAGAAACCGTACATATCTATCCTAGAACAATATGCGACAGAACATACAAAAAAGACCGCCACCCGTAAGGGCAGCGGTCTTGTAAAAGACTCAGCGATTAGCCGAATGAGCCACATCAGCCACGGGCGATCTTGCCGGTGAAGGTGGCCATATCAGCGTCGTCATCCTTGCCGTTGTTCCAGGAGAACATGGCGCGCAGCTTCGGACCGACGGTCTCGATGCGGACGTTGCCGTACTCTTCCTGCAGAGCCTTGAACTTCGGAGCGCCAGCGTCCTGGTCCTCGATGAACTCCTTGGCGAAGGAGCCGTCCTGGATGCGCTGCAGGTGGTACTGCATGCGCTCACGCACGTGCTCGTCGATGCAGGTGTTGGTGTAGTCGCCGTACTGGGCGGTGTCGGAGCAGGACCAGCGAGCCTTGTTCAGACCGCCCTCGTTCATGAGGTCGACGAGCATCTTCAACTCGTGGCAGACCTCGAAGTAGGCGATTTCAGGCTGGTAGCCGGCGTCGGTGAGGACCTCGAAGCCCATTTCAACAAGCTTGTTCACGCCGCCCATGAGCACATTCTGCTCGCCGAACAGATCGGTTTCGGTCTCCTCGGTGAAGGTGGTC
>ERZ791901.1139-NODE-1139-length-12453-cov-2.588159_pt1 | contig 12453 bp, 10 predicted proteins | sample MGYA00510150_ERZ791901 | MGnify/ENA primary metagenome ERZ791901 (study PRJEB30046, sample SAMN00792058) | human gut metagenome | study: EMG produced TPA metagenomics assembly of the A metagenome-wide association study of gut microbiota in type 2...
AACAATCCTTGGATTTTGGGAGCAGGTCTTGGCGTGCCGCTTTTTACAGCGTGGAATTCAGACAAATTAGAAACAGTTGTAAGAGGTAACTCTTTCACGGGCAAAGGTAAGCGTGTAGATGCTTTATATCAGACAAGTGGAATTGTCAAATCGCTTGTGTTTGCTGAAATTAAAAAACCGACTACTAAGCTACTCACTAATGATGAATATCGACCGGGGTGCTGGGCTGCATCGAAAGATTTAAGTGGCGGAATCTTTCAAGTTCATGCAACCGTTCAAGCTGCTGAGGATGAAGTTTCTGAGCATGTTGTAACATCGCAGGACGAAGAAGGCTGTGATATTCCGTCTTCAGAGGTCTTTTTATTCCGTCCTAGAGCATATCTTGTTATTGGATCGACAAAAGAATTTATTAATGAGAACGGTGGCGGAAAAAACAGGAAGAAAATTAGATCTTTTGAGCTTTTTCGGTCCAGTATTGTCACTCCTGAAATTATCACATATGATGAACTACTCGCTAAAGCTCGTTGGCTTGCTTATGGGAATGATGATTCAACCCTGACTAATGCAGGAAACAATCAGTCCAACTGAAAACGGTTTAGACATATGAAAGATAATTAATGTATGAGCATTGAAACACTGCTGAGTGGCGAATCCAAGAATGTGGAGTATAAGCTCACGCCTCCCTCCAGGAGTATTAACTACACCAAAACCGCGGTGGCGTTTGCCAATGGGCAGGGTGGTTGCTTGGTGTTCGGCGTCGAAGACCAAACGCTTCGCGTGGTTGGCATTGCCGAAGACAAAGTGTTCACGGTAATGGACTCCATTTCGGACGCCATCGTCAATAGCTGCGAGCCACTGATTATTCCCGACATCACCATGCATGATGTGAACGGCAAAACGGTTATCGTGGCTGAGATCGCTCCCGGCTTGCAGCGTCCGTACCATGTCAAGTCGCTCGGTCAGGAACAGGGAACATTCGTTCGCGTAGCTGGCACCACGCGTCAAGCAGACCAGCCCACCATTCGGGAGCTGACCATTGAAGGCAGCAATCGGAGCTTCGACCAAGTGCACTGCCTTGGACTATCCGTAACTGAAGAAGACATCGAAGCACTGTGCGCAAGTCTGACGAAAACCGCGAAGAACAACGCCGAAGACCCCGCAAAAGTCAAAACGGTTACGGAGAAACAGCTGCTGCAATGGGGCGTGCTGGCAGAACAGGATGGGCAATTGGTGCCCACCAACGCTTATGCGATTCTGACTGACAATGAGGCCGTCCGATCCGTGGTGCAATGCGGCGTATTCAAAGGAACCACCAAAGCTGTGTTTGTGGATCGGCGAGAGTTCGCGGGTACGCCCCAGGAACTCATCGAAGAGTCCTACCAGTATGTGTTGCGCAACATCCATATGGGCGCCCGATTCAAGGGCGTGTACCGGCAGGACGTGTATGAGATTCCGCCGGATGCCATTCGAGAGCTGATCGTCAACGCGATAGTGCATCGCAGCTATATCGATCATTCAAGCATTCAGATCGCAATCTACGATGATCGATTGGAAATCACTTCGCCCGGGCGCTTGCCGCTGGGACAGACCATTGAACGCATGAAGCAGGGTTATTCGAAGATCCGCAACGAAGCATTGGCCTCTGCTTTTGAATACATGGGCTATATCGAACATTGGGGGAGCGGCATCCTGCGCGTTCTGCAGGAGGTGCGTGATGCCGGATTGCCTGAACCGGAATTCCTTGGCGGCGATACGGATCTGCGCATCAATATCTATCGCAATGGCTCAGAGACAGGTTCTGATGACGGGATTGTGACGGGATTACGACGGGATTCGCTTTCTGATGACGGGATTGCGGAAGAAACAACTTCCAAAACGAATGCTGCTCCGAATGCCACTATTACAGTGCTTCCATCCCAGAAAGAGCGTATTCTTGATGCGCTGCGTAAGAATGCGAGTATTTCTATCTCTGACGCCATACGGATACTGGGTGTGCAGGAAAGGCAGGCTCAACGAATATTGAAGAGTCTGGTAGAGGAAGGCAGTGCAGTGAAAATTGGTGCTGCCCGTGCCACTCGATACGCTGAAGCGAAGAAAAGGACGGAACCGCATGAGTGAGAATAGCCAAGTAACAAGACTGCTCGCTAAACGTTTCAGCCAGCCGGGCGAACGCGGGCGCATAGTATTTTGGCGCGACGATAAGAAGCAGTACGTGGATGATGCGGCAACATTGGTAGGCGAGTGCGCCACCGATGAGATACTGCGTGAGGTTGAACTCATCACTCCGGAAATCGGGGATGAGAATGACAAGCGGTACATTCCGTTCACGGTGCGCTACCGCATGTTCCACGAGCAGCCAAATCAAAAATTCCTCGTATATCTGACGGAGCCGGCCCCGGCAGTTCAGGACAACTGGCTGTTGGATTTGGAGCTGGCATATGGCCCCACGTTCACCATGGACAAACTTGCCGTGACGCTTACGGAAACGCTGCCGGAAGCTTCCGCCGACACCCGAAAAGAGTGGTTGGAAGTGATGAAGCGTGTACCGAAGTTCTTCGATAGCGAAGAACGTGCCAAGCGCTTCGCGAAACGTCTTAACGTGCACGACGACGCCACCTATTTTCAGGCGAAGTTGATCGCCACGTTGTTGCAACTGAAAGAGGATCGGCACAGCATGCAAGACATCTGGGCTGAGCTGCTTGCACAATATTCGCAGGGTGACGAATCCGGCATCGGAGAAATCGAAAAAATGGGATTGAGCCAATTCCACTGGAATGGCACGCGAAGAATCTACCATTTCGATGTGAATACTGGTACTGGAGCCAAACCAACGGTGAAAGACTTCGTGCTATGGCTGTTCCAGCTGGCATGGAACGGATTCTCCGATGGCAGGAACGCCGTTTCCACTTATGCGAACATTATTCGCGACTGGGACGACTGGTATAAGAACATCGACATGCGCACGGTACTGCAGAATCTTTCCGAGAACGCCGTGGAAGAATTGCAACTGCCCACTCGAATCGCCGATATGAGTGTGGAGGAGCTTGCCGACCGGGACCTGTTCCGCGACGTGGACGAGATGATCGTCAACAAGCTGTTCGAACGGTTGGGTTCGCAGTCCATTACGGACGACCAAGTGCAACGGATCATCAATGGGCGCAAGCAGAAGCTTTGGTACGCAGAATATGCCGACCAATACGAGTGCATTGCCGCAGCAAGCAGGCTCCGTGCCGTTCTGGCTGAATGCGGTGAACTCATCAGCACCATCAGCTCACCGGAACAAGGGATGAAGCTGTATGCCGAAAAGCTGTACAAGGCCGATGGCGCATACAGAAAATATGTGCTCGCATGGCATCGTGCCAACCCGGATGCGGTGAGCGTGGACGATGATCTGCAAAGCGCCTACGAGGCATATCAGCAGGATCTGGGTCAGGCATGGCAAAAACAAGTCGATACGCTTAGCCAATGGAAGTTCATAGACATGGACGCGCAAACCAATTTCTATGAACGTGAAATCGCGCCGGTATTGAAGTCCGGCAGAAAAATCGCCGTGATCATTTCCGATGCGCTACGTTACGAGGTTGCGCAGGAACTGTCCGAACGCATCGACAGGGAAAGCCGTTTCAGTGCGAAACTGAACATGCAATACAGCGTTCTGCCATCCTATACACAACTTGGCATGGCGGCGTTGCTGCCGCACGGCTCGCTCGAATTCGACAGCAAAGACCGTTTGTATGTTCTGGCTGATGGACGCAGCACCAAAGGAATCGAAGCGCGCACCGCCATTCTTTCGGCCGTAGGCGGCAAAGCGATTAGATATGACGATTTGACAAAGCTGAAAGTCAGCGAAATCAAAGAACTATATAAATCCTGCAACGTGCTGTATGTGTATCACAACCATATCGACGCCACCGGTGATACGGAGAAAACGGAATCGGAAACAGTGGACGCATGCGAGAAGACGTTCAAGGAACTGGGCGAAGTAGTCAAAAAGCTTGCCAGTGGCAACGTGTACAACATGATCATTACCGCCGATCATGGGTTCCTCTATCAGGACCGGGATTTGAGTAGTACGGAATGGTTGAGCGAACAGCCTAAGGGCGATGCAGTATGGGTGAGAAAGCGACGATTCTCCATCGGATCCAATCTTGCTCCGGGTCGTGCATTCGTGACATTCACTGCCGCGCAGATAGGAATGGACGATCCCCGGAACGAAGACGTGAGCATTCAAGTGCCGAACTCCATCATGCGCTTGCGCATGCAGGGCGCCGGTGTGAAGTATGTGCATGGAGGAGCAGCATTGCAGGAAATCGTCGTTCCTGTGCTGCATGTCAGTAAGGGGCGTTCCGCGGCCGACGATGTGAGGCCTGTGGAATTCACTATTCTGCAACGAACCGACAGGCTTTCCAGCAGACAGTTGACTGTGGAATTCTTCCAGAACGAGCCCGTTGGAGGAAAAATCCGCGCACGTACCGTATTGGCCGGATTGTGGGGGCGTGATGCGGCAGGCAATAATGTGCTCATCTCCAATGAGACACCGGTCGCCTTCGATCTGCTCGGTCAGGAGAAAAGCGAACGCCATGTGACGGCTACGCTCATGCTGACCAGTGACGCGGAACGATTCAATGGAACGAATATCGAACTGCGCCTGCGTGAGAAGACAGATGGGTCAAATGTGCTGGTCATGCTTGACCAGAAGGCACGATACTTCTTCAAACAGGGCGTGGTGGCCGACGATGCCGGATTCTTCGACTGAATTGGATGAGCACAGAGGAAAGCGACCGTAAGGGGTAACACAATGAATGAGCAGGGTATGAGCCAGAACGGTTGGATTGAAAGTCCTGAACACAACACGGATGGGAATTCCCTGACCGCGTTGGACGCTAAGATCACTGATATGTTCCCCGGGGTCACCGTCCGCAAGGATCTGGTGAACAAGGTCAAGGGCAATGCGTTGGTGCCCTCATATGTGCTGGAGTTCCTGCTCAGCGCATATGCCACGAATACCGACCAGGCCAGTATCGAGTCGGGTGTGGATCGAGTGCGTGCCATTCTTGCAAACAACTATGTGCATCGTGAGGAAGCCAATCTTATCCAGTCGAAAATCCGCGAGAAAGGGAACCATAGGATTATCGACCGTGTACAGGTGGCTCTTAACGAGAAGACCGACCTGTACGAGGCGACATTCTCCAATCTCGGCATCAGCCAGGTCATTGTCGATCCAAGCCTTGTAAAGGCTTATCCGAAACTGCTGGTGACGGGCATCTGGTGTATGTGCCAGATCGGTTACGCATATTCCGGCGACCCGCGCGAAGTGCCATGGCAGTTGCTGCAGCTCAAGCCTGTGCAGATGTCTCGTGATGATCGCGAAAACTACATGCAGCAACGTTCGCAATTCACCGATAGCGAATGGATCGATCTGCTGATGCAATCCATTGGGTTCAATCCCGATCTATTCTCCGACCGGGCGAAACTGCTGCATCTGGTACGCATGGTGCCGTTTGTGGAACGAAACTACAATCTGGTCGAACTCGGGCCGAAAGGCACCGGCAAATCGCACATCTACTCGGAATTCTCACCGCACGGCATGCTCATATCCGGCGGGGAAGTGACAGTGGCCAAACTGTTCGTGAACAATTCCAACGGACACTTGGGGCTTGTGGGCTATTGGGATACGGTGGCGTTCGACGAGTTCGCGGGCAAGGCCAAGAAGGCCGGCCGGGACTTGGTGGACATCATGAAGAACTACATGGCCAACAAGTCGTTCTCCCGCGGTGTCGAGACGTTCCAAGGCGAGGCGAGCATGGCGTTCGTCGGCAACACCTCGCATAACGTGCCGTACATGCTGAAAAACTCTGACCTGTTCGAAGAGCTGCCGAAGCAATACCATGATCCGGCGTTCCTGGACCGCATCCACTTCTACCTGCCGGGTTGGGAGTTCGAACAGATCCGTTCTGAGATGTTCACCAGCGGATTCGGATTCGTGGTCGACTATCTGGCGGAGATTCTGCACAACCTGCGCGATGCCGATTACAGCGACCGGTTCGAAAAGTATTTCGAACTGTCTTCCACACTGTCCACGCGAGATAAGGACGGCATCAAAAAGACGTTCTCCGGATTGATGAAGCTCATCTACCCGGACGGCAAGGCCACTCCCGAACAGATGGAACCGTTGCTGCGTTGCGCCATCGAGGGCCGCAAGCGCGTCAAGGATCAGCTGTGCCGTATCGACTCCACCATGGAGGAAGTCGAGTTTACCTACAAGCGTGCGAGCGACGGTGAAGTAGTCGCCGTGCAGACGTTGGAGGAGCTTGACTACCCGCAGTTGTATTGGCGTGGGCGTGTAGCTGAGAACTCGGAAGATGAAGGCGAGGCGGAATCGTCTGTTGCCGGTGAAGCCATGGCAATTGCGGGTAACGAGAAAGAAGCGAGTTCTTCTGAGAACGCCAATGCCTTGCCCGTAGCGCGGCAGCAAGAAACAGCTACGATGACTCCAATCGAGCGTCTTGCGGCAAAGGCCGATGGAAAGCAGCGGGAACTGATCGAAAACCAACGTGGAATCACGTATTTCGGATTATTCGGCCCCTACTTGGCCGGGGCAAAGAAAATCGTTATAGAAGATGCATACGTGCGTATGCCGTACCAGCTGCGTAATCTGGCTGAGTTCTTGGAGATGCTGCTGAGATGCAAAAATCCCGATGAGGATGTAGCCGTTCATCTGGTGACCGGGCATAATGAGTCCGGATTCGTGGAAGCGCAGCTAAATGGTTTGAACGAATTGGCAGCGACGTTCTCACAGCTGGGCGTGAACCTCACATACGAATTCAGAGACACTTTGCACGACCGTTCCATTACCGCGGATACCGGCTGGGAAATTCTTCCCGGTCGTGGTCTTGACATCTTCCAGAAATTCGTTGACGGCGATTGGCTTAACCCGCTGTTGCGCCATCAGCAGCTCCGCCGCGTCAAGGAATGCAAGGTCACGTATAGGCGAATTGATGGGTGATAAGCATGGGAGTGAAGTAACGTGAATATTCGATTATGAAATAGGTTCGAGAACCGTATGTGTACGGTACAGAATATATCCGATTAAAAATCTTTGTCGGACAGTTTTCAAGACGTATAACATTTTCTCTCAAGAAAATCAAAGAAGGAGATTTTACTATGAATATTGCTGGTTTATTCACTACGACTTCTAGTGGGATTGCAGATTGGATGACCGCAATAGTTGCTTTTGTTGCGTTAATTTATGCAATATGTGAGTATACGCTTCATAAGAAAGCAGTGAAGAAAGAAATGGAAAAAGATGACAGTGAGGATGAGCGAAGAGAGAAAGAGATCACGGTTCAGATTGAAGACATGTATATGAATGAAATTGGTGAACAACAGAGAAGCATGCTGGAATATGCAGCTGCGATATGGGGGTATTGTGTTTTATTTAATGGAGTGCAGGATTACTCGGCTGGAAATACTGATCCACGGAATAAATTAATGGAAACATTGTCTGATGGTGAGAGAATTAATCAAATTCGAGAAAATAACAAAGAGATAGCTGCTTTACAAATGTATATTGAAGAAGTTCGTATGTGCGCGATGATAATTCAAAATTGCATAGAGAGGGTTCAAGAAATAGATTTCTTTAAACAAGGGGATGAGATTTTTGATGAACTCAAAAAGGAGTGTGAGACGTATTCAAGATATGTCGGTGAGTTTGTAGCCTCTTGTTTTGTAACATATTTTGTCTTTATGGATCGTAATTCAGATAAGACCTCTAATGAGAATGAAATTCACACATCAGAAGAAAGATGGCTGAAAATGGTTATAGATGAGGGTAATATATATAGATGTGAAGAAGAAATGACTGACCGAGGAAAGCAGGTTCTTTCGAGAACTAAAGGTGAAGATAGGCATGCCTTAAATTGGTCGGATTATTTATTCCGTGATACAGAGTCGGATCTTATCAATAGTTCTAATGTTTTGCGTGAAAAATTGATTCATGCTAAAAGGAAATATCTCAATAAATGAACATGCTTACAGATAACGTCCGAATTCTTGCACATCTTGTGATTCAGGTTTCCTGAAAGAGAACTGACCATCGCGCCATAGACGGCCATGATCCAAAGTGCACAACTTTTCGGGCACTACCTCTGCCACTCGTTTCACTCCTTAATTGTTGATAGATATTCTATGAGTGATACAAGTAATCTCGGAGAAATGATTTGGAGACTTGCCAGCATCTTGACTTTTAGGAATCAAGGCTGTATTCTAACTTCTATGGATTGGGAGAGCCCGATCGGCGAAGGCCTTGGAAGAGATTCCAAGGCCTTTCGTTTACTGGTATTACAGATAGGCAGGGGCATCGTGGATTTCGGGCCCAAACTCTATTGGATCGAACAGAGGATAGATTTTCAGCCCATAGCCTGCCAGTTTCCCGTCACGTGACGTGCGCATCTTGGGCAGGAGCATTTCCCATGCCCTGTTGCGTTGTTCGGGGTGAAGATAGTGTACGCCTATTGGTCTTGCCACGAGATCAGCGAGTTGCAGGCCGGGAAGGTTCGCTTTCTTACTAACACAATGGAAATCGAACATTCCTTTCAGTCCATCGATGCCGGATTGGTTTACCATTTTTTCGAATTCCCGTTCAAGAGTGCGGTCCTCGTTGCCCCCTCGGCTTTCAAACACGATAGGAATCCGCCGTCCACGTTGACCTCGTTCCTGCATTTCATAAAATACGCGCTCCACGCCGAATTGCGTGCCAATGGAGTATGGATTGTCTGGCGCGTTAAAGTGTGAGTACTTCCGTTTGTCAATGAGTGAAGACACTACTGTGTATTCGGATTCGACCATGATTTGATTGAGTCTGTCGAAGAATTCGCTGCGGATGTCATCACGCATAAGAATATTGAAGTCACCTTCACGCTTGCGAATCTCGCGTTCGTGGAGGATGGGAATGTCGGAGCCAAAGAAATCGAACTTGAAACGTAGTATCTCCGGTACTACATGCGTGTAATAATGCGTTTTCTCGAAGATGCAGAACGATAATACGAATACAGGGTAATTGGCGTTGACTGATTTCAGACTTTGGTCGCCACTTTCGTCAACGAAGACAATGTAATCTCCGAAATTATGTTCGCCCATTTCCTGTTCCTTCAAGTTTGTACTTCGCATTTACGTAATAAGGTTATTCTACTCGTCGAGCCATCTATTTGATCACATATACTTTGAACGAATTGCGGTAAATCGGCAGTAATATCTTGCCGCGGCGCAGCTTCTGGAATGGGTTGTACAAATATGCCGCAACACGGGCTGATTTTGTCGACGTGTATGGCGATCCATCCGGCCGCAAGACAAACAGCGACACATGGACAAGTTTCGGCGTGGGTTCGGAAATCTGCCAACCAGATGGGACGCTGAATATCCGTGGCGGCTATATTACGTCGACCTGTACTTCACCGACACGTTCCAGTACGCGAAGCTCTACACCATGAGGGATTCCGTTGAACGGATACTGGCAAATCTGGGCGAGGTGATGTGGGACGAGTCGGAAGCCGACAAGAAAAACCGGCATCTTTGGGTACGGTATGATGTGGATTTCTCCGGCGATATGACGGACGCCTACCAATGGATGACAGACGGACTGCTCGCCATGCGCAATGTGTATGAGCTGCTCGGCTGATGTTTTGACCGTTTCGACTGCTGTGCGTTCAATGCTTCATATAATGAACGCAGTCATCCGAAAAGAGGCCGCTATGAAATACGGGATGAGGAAACCAAGTTGGAAGAAGAGCCTGTCCGCGCGCACAAAAGGCCATGCCACCCGCGCGGTCAAGAAAGCGTTGATCCCCGGCTATGGCAAGAAGGGCATGGGATGGCTGCATCCCAAGCGCAAGCTGTACAACACGGTCTACAAGAAGACCACGTTCAGCCTGTTCGACCTGTTCAAGTAACCAGGGCTAAAGGGGGAAATCACATGTGTTCCAATCCAGACACGTATGAGTTCCGACTTTCATTAGATCTTCCTCAACAGAGCGCCGTTCCTACTGATACGTTTTCGGCCTTGTGGGAAGTCCATGAATATTCAGCGGAGAACGGTCCACGTTTCCACACGGCTGCTGAGATGTTTGATTCTCTGGGAATGTGATAGGTCCCGCCATAAGAACATTACGTATGGTGGGACTTGGTTTTGTCGCTGTTGAGCTGTCGGACACTCAGGCGAGCATGGCCTCGATGTTGTTGCCTTCCGGATCGTGCACGAAAGCGGCGTAATAGGTCGGTCCGTAGTTCGGCAACCAATGCATGGTGAACTGACGGAAACGATTGTAGCCGGTGCCGCCTAGCATGCAATACGGGAAATGACACCGGCCACAACGACCGGCCAAGACGGACGGAACACACGAAAAGGCGAATCAAACACAGCATGGGCAAGAACGGCACGCAACCAACAACGAAAAACGTCACACCGGCGGTCACACCATGGGGTAAGAACCGTGTGAAGAACACCGAAACCGGCAAGCACGTGCTCATCATGCCAGGCATTGGATACACCGTAGACCGACCGCTGCTGTACTGGGCAGCGCAGGCGCTTGCGGCCAACGGATGGTTCGTGGACCGGCTCGACCTGAAACTGACGGAAAGCGTCGAGTTTCCGGAAATGATCGCCTGTATGGAACGCGTGGTCGACGAATGGCGCAAGGCGGCGCTCGAACATGCTGCCGAATCGGGTGAGGAGCCGCAGTTGCTGGTTGTGACCAAATCGCTCTCCACACTCTCATATCCGCATTCCGCAAAACTAGGATTGCGCGTGGTGTTGCTCACCCCGGTACTCAATCCGCCGCCATTCGACAAGCACAAGTCGGTCATTCCCGCGCCGCTGCCGGGAACTGCCGGCAGCCCGATGCCGCTAATCTGCGCAGGTGACGCCGACCCATACTACGATGACGCCAAAGCGCATCTGCTCACCGACCATGTGCGCACGTACGCTGGTGCCAACCATTCCATCGAAGTGCCGGACGATTGGCAGACGTCGCTCGACTACCTGAAACAGGTCACGCAAGCCATCGTCGACTACGCCGGCTGAAAAGAACGGAACGGACTATGCGCATCGTATTGCAGAAGGTCAGCGAAGGATCCGTCGACGTGGTCGACGAGACAAGCGGAGAAGTCGACACCACATTCGAACCACAGCATATAGGCATCGGCTATGTGCTGCTCGTCGGAGTGGAAGACACGGACGGAGCGGAGCAAATCGACTGGCTCGCCCGCAAAATCGCCAATCTACGCGTCTTCGAAGACGAGAACGGCAAAATGAACCGTTCCATCCACGACGTGAACGGCAGTGTGCTGTCCATCTCCCAATTCACGCTATACGCGGACGTGCGCAAAGGCAACCGCCCAAGCTTCGTGAAAGCCGGAGCGCCCGCGCACGCCGAACAGACATGGCACGGATTCAACGACGCCCTGCGCGCGCAAGGACTCGAAGTAAAAGAAGGACGATTCGGCTCCCACATGCGCGTGCGGCTCGCCAACGACGGTCCTGCCACCATCATCCTTGACACCGACGAACTCGGCGTCTGACCCAGAACCCAACGTGAAACCCTATATCCGACGATTGTCATAGGGTAAAACGCATGGGAATATGGAACGACCGCAAATTGATCGTCAACTGCCTGCCGTTGACCGAATCCGAACGTGCGCAATTCATACGTGCCGCGAAAGACATGCCACAGGAATTCGTCGGCGATTCGGCCCAACGGGGAAGCATGAGCTGGACCGCCGCAGTACCGGAGGAGCTCAAAGCCAAAGCCACCGCGGTCATCGGCAACATCGCGCCCGAGGAATGCGCGCAATGCCCCAAACTCGAATGGCTTCAAACTTGGAGTGCCGGCGTCGACAAATACCAGCGACCCGGCATCCTGCAGCCCGGATCCATGCTCACCAATGCCACCGGAGCCTACGGACAAAGCGTCTCCGAACACATGTTCGCCATGATGTGGGCCATCATGAAGAACCTGCACATCTACGCGGCAAGCAACCCGAACGCCATGTGGCAGGACGCAGGACGCGCCATCAGCCCCAACGGAAAAACGGCGCTCGTCATCGGAACCGGCGACATCGGATCACACTTCGCACGACTCTGCAAAAACGTCGGAATGACAACCATCGGCATTCGCCGTAATCCCGCCGTCGAAGCGCCGGGCATCGATCATATGGTCGGTTTCGATTCCCTCGACGACGTCCTGCAATACGCCGATGTGATCGCCATGTGCGTACCATCCACCCCGGCAACACGCCACCTGCTCGATACGAAACGCATCGCATCTCTCAAACCTGACGCCATCATCATCAACGCGGGCCGTGGCAACGCCATTGAAAGTCAGGCGCTTGCCGACGCGCTCGCGGAAGGACGAATCCATGGCGCCGCGCTCGATGTGACCGAACCGGAGCCGCTGCCGG
>ERZ791901.1149-NODE-1149-length-12331-cov-5.488270_pt1 | contig 12331 bp, 9 predicted proteins | sample MGYA00510150_ERZ791901 | MGnify/ENA primary metagenome ERZ791901 (study PRJEB30046, sample SAMN00792058) | human gut metagenome | study: EMG produced TPA metagenomics assembly of the A metagenome-wide association study of gut microbiota in type 2...
CGTCCAGTACCTGCATCAGGGTGGATTTGCCTGCGCCGTTGGGGCCGGCGATGATGAGCCGCTGGCCGCGGCAGACCGTATAGGTGAAGGGCTCCAGCAGGGTGCGGCCGCCGATCTGAATGGTCAGATTCTTGAGCAGCACCAGCTCATTCCACGGCTCCACGTCGTATTCGAAGCGGAACTTGAGCTGGTTGGTCTCGTCCTGAGGGGCCTCGGTGATCTCCAGCTTTTCCAGCTGCTTGCGGCGGCTCTGGGCCATCCTGGTGGTGGAGGCGCGGACGAGGTTGCGGTCGATGTAGTCCTGTAATTTTTCGGCCAGCGCCACGTCGGCGTCGTGCTGCTTCTGGCGCAGGGCGTCGGCGGCTTCCTTCTGGGGCAGATAGGCCGAGAAGTTGCCCTTATAGGTGGTCATGGTCTGGAAGGAGACTTCCCAGATCTTGGTACAGACGTTGTCGAGGAAATAGCGGTCGTGGCTGACCACCAGAACGGCACCGGAGTAGCCCTTGAGGTAGTTTTCCAGCCACTCCATGGTGGCGAAGTCCAGATGGTTGGTGGGCTCGTCCAGAATGAGGACGTCCGGCTTCTCGAGGAGGAGCTTGGCCAGACGGAGACGGGTCAGCTCACCGCCGGAGAGGACGCCCACGTTCTTGCTCCAGGTATCCTGTGCAAAGCCCATGCCGGACAGCACCTTCTTGATGTTGACGTCCATGTTGTAGCCGTCGGCGGCGTCGATGATGTTCTGCAGTTCGTCGTGCTTTTCGAGAAGGGAGGCGTCGTCGGGAGAGGCCGCCATCTTCTTTTCCAGGATCTGCATCTGGGCCATGGCGTCCAGCACAGGGGCGAAGGAAGAGCGCATCTCCCCGTAAATATCCAGCGTGACATCGAGCTTTGCGTTCTGCTCCAGATAGCCCAGCGTCACGCCGTGGGTCACGCTGAACTCGCCGTCATAGTCGGTGTAGACGCCGGTCAGGATTTTGAGCAGGGTCGTCTTGCCTGCGCCGTTCTGGCCCACGATGCCGATGCGGTCTTCTTTTTCCACGCTGGCGCTCACGTCGTGCAGGACGACTTTCTCGCCAAAGCTCTTTCCGAGTTTTTCCAAATGAATCAGCATATCGTTCTTCCGTGTTCTTTTCCAGTAGGGTGGAGGGGGACATTCCCGCCGTTACAGCTGATGACGGCGGTGCTTGAGGCCGAGGTTCGCCAGCTCTTCCGGCTCCATCACCAGCGGGTAGAGCTCTTCCAGCGAGGCGATCTCGTAGGTGGGGCTCACCTTGCCCGGGTTCTCGGCGTGGCCGGGGTTGAACCAGCAGGTGTCGAGGCCCGCGTTCACGCCGCCCTGAATGTCGCTGGTGAGGCTGTCGCCCACCACCAGGACGTGCTCCCGGTTCTCCACGCCCAGAGCGCGGAGGGCGGAGTCGAAGATGCGGCGGCTGGGCTTCTCGCTGTCCAGCTTCTCGGAGACGAAGACGTCCTCAAGGTAGGCCCCGATGCCGGATTCTGCCACCCGGCGGCTCTGCACCTTCTCGAAGCCGTTGGTCACGATGGCCAGCGTCGCCACCTCGGAAAGCTCCCCGAGGACGTCCGGCACATTGGGGGTCATCAGGTCGGGGTGGGAGGAGAGGTGGTCGTGGTAGCAGCGGTTCATCTCCACGCCGTCACCGGCTGCGTTGATGGCCTTGAGGAAGCGGGTGAAGCGCTCCCCCATCAGCTTGTCGCGGCGTATCTGGCCCTTTTCCAGCTGACGCCAGAGCTCCGAGTTGATGTCCCGGTAGGTCTGCACCGTCCCGGCGTCCGGCTCGATGCCGTATTCCACCAGCGTCTCCGCCAGCGCCTTGTTCTCGGCGGCATCAAAGTCCAGAAGCGTATTGTCTGCATCGAAGAGGATGCAATAATATTTTGCCATCTTTCTTTCCCTTCTCTATCATGTTTCGAGCCGCCTGCCGCCTTGAGCGGGCGCGGCTGGGGTGCGGTTTGAGAACAGCGAGAAGCCAGCCCCGCCCGGCAGAGCTGGCTTCTCGTATTTTTATCCTTCCAACGTCATTTCATAGGCTTCCTCGTCGGACTGGTCCGGCAGATTCCCGCTGCACTTACAGCGCGGCGTGCAGGTGCACGCTTTTGCGATGCACTTTGCCATCTGCTCCTCCGTCACGCCGTTCTCGACGTTTTCCCAATCCATGTCGTAGTAGTCCACGCTGCCGTCGGTCACATCTTCTGCGCCGGGCAGGCCGAGGACTTGCATTTCTTCACGGAGCATCCGCTCGCCTCCTCTCAGCTCAGCCTATGCGGCTTTGCAGAGGAAGGTGCGGGGCGTCATTCTGCCTTGCCTTCGGCTTCCTTGCTGGCAGGGACTTCGGATTTGCTCTCGGCCTTGGACTCGGCCTTCGACTCCGCTTTGGGCTCCGAAGCAGCTTCCGACTTGGACTCGGCCTTGCTTTCGGACTCCGGCTCTGCCTTGGAGCTGGCAGACGACGTACCGGACGATGCCGGCGACGAACCGCTGGTGCTGCTCGAAGAGCTGCCCGAGCTTGCAGAGGAAGAGGATGTACTGCCGGAAGAACCGGCATGGGACGAGGACGAACTGCTGGTGGAGCCGGACTCGCCGGTCACACCGCTGCCGATGGTGATGGTCAGGGTGTTGCTGCTCACCTTGCAGTCGTTGTAGGTGACGACGGCGTGGATCTTATAAGAAGCGTTGACCATGGAGCTGTCCACCACCACCGTGATGCTGGACTTGCCGGCGGCCTGCGGGACCTCCTGACCGTTGGCGTACCAGCGCAGGTTCTCGGCCTTGGCGTACTTGCCGCTCAAGGTAGCCTTGAAGGTGTAGGAGCCGCCCACAGCACCCTTGCCCTCGCTGGTGATCTGGACGGAGGCCGTGCCGAAGACTGCCGTGACGTCCAGATTCTGCTTGAAGCCGGTGTCGGTGCGGGTCTTGCTGGTGAGGCCGTCGCTCCACTTGACGAAGACGTGGCCCTCCGCCGGGACAGCGGTCACGGTGATGGATTTATCGGGGTCGGTGACGGTGTAGGTCACAGAGCTGTTGCCGGTGTCATTGCCGACGCTCAGGGTGCCGCCGCCGTTCTTGTCCACACGGTAGCGGGCCTCGAACTTTTTCTCCTCGCTGGTGCTCTCGCTGGAAGAGCTCTCCGAGCTGCCGGCGCTCTCGGCCTGACTCTCGCTGGAGCTGACAGCCTCCGAGCTGGGAGCGGCCACGGCGGAGCTGGGGTTGGAGACATACTCCATGGTGCGGGTGGGGATGTTGTTGGTGTCGGGGCGGCGGTCCTCGGTCTGCAGGGCGTGGGTGCGGAGATAGTTCAGCACTGCCTTGAGGCCGGCGCTCTTGAGGTGGATGTCGCCGCTGGTGTAGTAGTCCGCGATGCCGTAGCCGTCGCTGCCCTTGAGGGCCTCGGCGGAGTTGAGGAAGCGGACGCCCAGCTGCTCGCACAGAGCCAGAAGGGCCATGTTGAAGTCGTCGATCTTAGCCTGGTCCATGTGGGGGTAGTTGGAGTGGTCAGCCGGGACCGGCGGCACCGTGTTGACGATGATGTCGGTGTAGGGGTAGCTCTGCTGGATGGCCTGGATGAGGGCCGTGTAGTGGGCGATGAAGTCCGGGACTTCCATCCCGGTGTCGTTGGTGCCGAAGGTCATGACCACACGGCGGGGCTTCATCATGGCCACCGCCTGAGGGATGGTGTAGTGGTTGGGGTCCTTCTTAAAGGTAACGATGCCCTCGCTGAGCGCGACCTGAGTGCCGATGCCCTCTTTGGCGCAGAACTGCTGCAGGGAGATGAGGCCGTTGTTATAGAGGCGGACGGTGTTGGAGTCGCCCAGAAAGAGGGTGTTGTTCAGATAGTCCGTGCCGGCGTCGGCGGTCTCCGTCAGCAGAGCGGCGGAGGTGTTGTCGATCTGGTAGTGGCCCGACAGGTCTTTGCCGGGGGTGGGGTCTGCCACGGACTCCGGGACGGAGGGAGCAGACTCCTCCTTTTTGAGGAGGGTGGTGGTGATGCCGAAGGTCAGCAGCACCGCCAGCACGCAGAGGACACAGACCAGAACGGCCCGATGCTGCATGGGAGTCATGGTTTCGTTTTGTTGTTGTCTTTTTTGACTCATAGATTCAGTCCCTCTCGTTTCAGGAATGGAAAGGCTCGTCCACCGGGCGGAGAGCCCAATCCGTCAGCTCTTTGCAGTCAGCGGCCATGAAGGCCGGCGCAAAGGGGGCGACCTCTTCCCTGCCGCCGTAGCCGTAGAGCACAGCGGCGGCGTCCAGCCCGCAGTTCACAGCGCCCTGCATATCGTCCCGGCGGTCGCCCACCATCAGCACCCGCTTGCCCTGCATGACGGGCTGGGCGAGGACGTGGCGGATGACGTCGGTCTTGTTGTCGCGGCTCGCATCCATGGACGCGCCGCCCACGAAGGAGAAGTAAGGCGCAAGGCCCTGCTCCTCGAGGATGGGCCTCACAACGTCGGTGGGCTTGCAGGTGGCCGTGCAGAGGGTCAGGCCCGCAGCCTTGAGACGGTCCAGCATCTCCACCACACCGGGGTAGACATCGCCCTCGTGGCAGCCCTTGGCGGCGTAGCTCACGCGGTAGCGCTTCATGGCCTCCTCGATTTTTGCAGGGTCGGAGAAATGCTCGCCGAAGCTCTTGCGGAGGGGCGGGCCGATGTAGCGGCCAAGGTCGCTCCGGGCGACGTCAACGCCCATGGAGCTGAAAACCTCTTCCAGTGTATTGAGAATGCCGGGGGCGGAATCGATGAGCGTACCGTCCACGTCAAACAGGATCGCATCGTAGTGCAGCAAGGTCAGGTTCCCCTTTCTCTTTGGATAAACATTATATAGTATAGCACAGATTTCGATATTCAGCAATTCCAACAAAACACTTTTCCGACTTTTATACATATTTTTAGGCAGCCCCGCCCCGGAAAGGAAAAACCGCCCGCCCATTGCGGGCGGGCAGTCGCATTTTGACATCAGCTCTCGGTGGCGGCGCAGTTCCCCGTCGAGGGGTAGTAGAGGTTGTTGGCGATGAATTCTAGCTTCTCCTTCAGAACCAGCTCAAGGTTCGCCACGGCGTGGACCATGTTGGTGGCGGAGTCGTTGACCTCCAGCAGCTTGCACAGGTCCAGCTCCTCCATGCTGAGGGCGGCTTTCATCTTCTGGCTCTCGGCGCAGAGGATGTGGCTCAGGGCCGACTCCTGCAGAGCGATGCTCTCCATCAGGTCGATGACGGCCTGGTCGAGGGAAACTCTCGGCAGCGCGGGGCAGCCGCAGGAAACGCAGGGGGTGCAGTTGGTGGTATCAGCCATAAGAAGGACCTTCCTTTCTATAATAGGGATCGGGCGCAGTCCATCCTATGTGCCTCGCCGCCCGGATGTCACTCCGGCTTTGCGCTCTTGTGTACCTTCTCGATGGTGTCGCGGTAGCCGCCGGAGCCGTACTGGATGCAGCGGTTGATGCGGCTGATGGTGGCGGTGCTGATTTCCACCGCCTTTACGATCTGGTCGTAGGTGCTGCCGCCGAGCAGGAGTTTGGCCGCTTCCAGACGCTGGGCCATATCGGAGATCTCCTTGACCGTGCAGAGGTCTTCGAAGAAGTTGTAGCACTCTTCCCTTGTTTCAAGACTCAGGATCGCGTCAAACAGTGCGTCGGTGGTGGGGTTTCTTCTGGGGTTTTTGTCCGCCATAGCTGCCTCCTTTAGGGCAAAGTGCCGCAGGGTGCGGCACGGTTCTTTCTATTACTCTGTTACTTTAGCACTTGAAAGTGTAAAAGTCAAGTGTTCGGTCTTTCTTTCCGGGGGTTTAGCAGATTTCACCTGTGGAGGCATTCAGTTTTATTCATCTCACATCTGAACAAAAATCGCCTAAATTTTCTTAGTTTCTCCCCCGCAAAAATGGCACAGTCTCCTAACTTGCCCAAAATATATTGACAAGTTATGAAATCAGGACTAAAGTATACACAATCATTCGGCAAATGCAATGAACAGGACATGACTTTTCGCATTCCCTGCGCTCAGAGAGCCGCCATTCCGGTGCAAGACGGCAGCACAGTGCGATCAGCCCTCACCTGCGAGCAGCCTGTGCGAACCCGCTTGCGGCAGTAGTGCATGGCCGTTCAGCCCACGTTACAGGGCGGCGTATCGGCGGCAGGAACGCCTGTACGCGCAAGCGGCTGCTCCCGAAAGCAGCAAACGAAGTGGTACCGCGGAGAACGACCGGTGCAGATGCACCGTTTGGCCTTCGTCTTCGAGGAAGATGGGATGCATCTTTGTGTTTCTGTCTTTCATGAGGACGGAGGCTTTTTTCACCCCTCCGGGCCGTTTCGCCTGCCCTGCTTTTGGGCACAGCCGCTCTGTCTGGCACATTGCCGGTTGCCGATGTGAAAGAAAGGAAAGAGGTATAAAGAAATGAATACGCTGGTCATCGTTTTGATCGCAGCCGTGTGTCTGTTCGGCGCTTATACGCTGTACGGCCGCTGGCTGGCCAACAAGTGGGGCATCGACCCCACCGCCAAGACCCCCGCAGTCGTCCACGAGGATGGCCGTGACTACGTCCCCACCAACGGCTGGACCGTGTTTGCGCACCAGTTCAGCTCCATCGCCGGTGCAGGCCCTGTCACCGGTGCCATCCAGGCTGCTGCTTTTGGCTGGCTGCCTGTCCTGCTGTGGGTGCTGCTGGGCGGCATCTTCTTCGGCGCTGTCACCGACTTCGGCGCTCTGTACGCTTCCGTCAAGAACGACGGCAAGAGCATGGGCATGCTGATCGAGAAGTACATCGGCAAGACCGGCCGCAAGCTGTTCCTGCTGTTCTGCTGGCTGTTCTGCGGCATCGTCATTGCAGCGTTTGCTGACATGGTGGCCGGTACCTTCAACGCCTTCGGCGCAGACGGTGCTCTGGCGGAGACTGCCCAGACCAACGGCGCTGCCGGTATGGTCTCCATCATGTTCATGGTCTTCGCTGTCGTCTTCGGCCTCATCCAGAAGAAGTTCAACTTCTCCGGCTGGAAAGAGAGCCTCATCAGCATCGTCTTCATCGTGCTTTCCTTCGTCATCGGTGCAAACCTGCCCATCATTCTGGGCAAGGCTGCATGGAGCTACATCACCTTCGTCTACATCTTCTTTGCCGCTGTTCTGCCCATGTGGCTGCTGAAGCAGCCCCGTGACCACATGACCACCTTCATGTTCGTGGCCATGATCATCGGCGCTGTGGTCGGCCTGCTGGTCGCCCATCCCACCATGAACCTGCCCGTCTTCACCGGTTTCACCAACGAGAAGCTGGGTACCATGTTCCCCATCCTGTTCGTCACCGTGGCCTGCGGTGCAGTCTCCGGCTTCCACGGCCTCGTCTCTTCCGGCACTTCCTCCAAGACCGTCGAGAACGAGAAGGATATGCTGAAGGTCGGCTATGGCGCCATGATCCTCGAGAGCCTGCTGGCTGTTCTGGCCCTCTGCGTCGCCGGTGCTGCTGCCGCTGCTGACGGAACCCCCGCCGCTGGCACTCCCTTCCAGATCTTCAGCCGCGGCGTTGCCGGTTTCTTTGAGATGTTCGGTGTCCCCGCTTATGCCGCTACCGTCTTTATGACCATGTGCGTTTCCGCACTGGCTCTGACCAGCCTGGATGCCGTGGCCCGTATCGGCCGCATGAGCTTCCAGGAGCTGTTCAGCGTGGACGACATGGAGCACGCTGAGGGCTGGCGCAAGCTGCTCTGCAACGTCTACTTCTCCACCTTCCTCACTCTGGTGTTCGGCTTCATCCTGACCAAGATCGGCTACGCCAACATCTGGCCCCTGTTCGGTTCTGCAAACCAGCTGCTGAGCGCTCTGGTCCTCGCTACCCTGTGCGTCTTCCTGAAGGTCACCGGCCGCAGCAACAAGATGCTCTTCCCCCCGCTGGTCATTATGCTCTGCGTCACCTTCACCGCTCTGGTGCAGCGCCTCATGGCGATGGTCAAGGCCATCAGCAATGCCGCTGCTGTCACCATCCCTGCCGGTGAGACCACTTGGGGCGCTGTGTTCATCGCCAACGGCCTGCAGCTCATCCTTGCTGTCCTGCTGATCGTTCTGGGCCTGAACATCGTGTTCCACTCCTTCTCTGCTTACAAAAAGGCTGAGCACAACAGCGAGGCCAAGGTCTGATCCATTGACCGCTGTTGACTGAATAAGCGCAAAACGCCGCTGACGGCTTCCGAACCGTCGGCGGCGTTTTTGTTCTGTTCCTGTTACAGCATCTTCACCATGATGATCTCATCCCGGTAGGTGCCGTCCTTCAGCTTAAAGGCCCGGGGCTGGATGCCATAGCGCTCAAACCCAACCTTCTCATAGAGATGGATGGCGCGGCTGTTATCGCTGTACACCCCCAGTTCCAGCTGTTCGAAGCCGTTGGCCCGGGTCTGGTCGATGGCAAGCTGCATCAGGTAGCTGCCCAGACCGCAGCCCCAATACTCTTTCCGGACAGAGATGCCCATTACGGCACGATGGCGGTATTTGATATGCGGCCGCAGCTGTGCAACACCAAACTCCCCCACCAGCTTTTCTCCGGCAAAAGCGCCCACCTCAAAGTTCACAGGGCTTTCCCCGCAGTCTGCAAGCCGATTCCCCATCGCTTCCAGACTCACCCCTTCCTCCGGGTATCGGGCCATAAAATAGGTCTCGCTGTAGGTTGCATTGCGGAATGCATTCAATGCCTCTGCATCGTCCGCGCACAAGCTGCGCACCGTCAGCACTTCCCCGCTGGGCAGGGTGAATGTTCTGGGTTCGATCTTCATGATTTCTTCTCTCCTCTTTTATATAGCCCTTATCATAGCACATTTGCCGCGCAAATACAAACAAAAAGAGCCGCAGCGCCCTGTTACAGGCACTGCGGCTCTCGTATGCTTTAAGCAGTAGAAGCTGGCTTACTTCACCATGCTTGCGACTTCAGCAGCGAAGTCGTCAGAACGCTTCTCCAGGCCCTCGCCCTTGACGAAGTGGGTGAACTTGATGACCTTGATGTCGCCGCCCAGATCCTTTGCGACCTTGGCAGTGTACTGACCGACGGTCATGTCGCCGTCCTTGACGAACTCCTGATCGACCAGGCAGTTCTCCTTGAAGTACTTCTTGATCTTGCCCTCGATCATCTTCTGCTTGACAGCGTCGGGCTTGTTGGCGTTCTTCGGGTCGTTGGCCATCTGAGCGAGGAGAATCTCCTTCTCCTTGGCGACGACCTCAGCGGGGACAGCAGCCTCATCGACGTAGCTGGGGTTGGCAGCTGCGACCTGCATGGCAACATCCTTGCCGTATGCAGCGAACTCGTCCTTGGCCTCGATGCCGTTGGTGGTCTCGAAGTTGACCAGGATGCCGTGGGTACCGCCGCCGTGGACGTATGCAGAGCAGACGCCCTCGTAACGGACGAAACGGCGGACCTTGATGTTCTCCTTGATGACCAGGATGAGGTTCTTCAGAGCCTCATCGACGGTCTCGCCGCTCTCGGTCTTGCATGCCATCAGAGCCTCGACATCAGCGGGGTTCTGCTTCATGATGACCTTGGTGGCCTCCTTGACGAAGGCGACGAACTTGTCGTTCTTGGCGACGAAGTCGGTCTCGGCATTGACCTCGATGACGACGCCCACCTTGCACTCGGGGCAGTAATCAGCGTAGACCATGCCCTCGGCAGCCACGCGGCTTGCCTTCTTGGCGGCGGTAGCCAGACCACGCTCACGCAGGATCTCGATTGCCTTCTCGAAGTTGCCGTCAGCCTCGGTCAGAGCCTTCTTGCACTCCATCATGCCGCAGTCGGTCTGCTTGCGCAGTTCCATAACGTCCTTTGCAGTAATAGCCATTTTGGTATTCTCCCTTACACAGTATTTGTTGGTTTGTGAGAATTTCGGGAAATCAGGCGTTTGCTGCGTCCTCAGCGGGAGCGGCCTCCTGGTTGCCCTGCTTGCCTTCCAGCACAGCGTCAGCCATAGCGCCAGCGATCAGCTTGACAGCGCGGATCGCGTCGTCGTTGCCGGGGATGACGTAGTCGATCTCGTCGGGGTTGCAGTTGGTATCAACGATAGCCACGATGGGGATGTTCAGCTTGCGGGCCTCAGCAACAGCGATGCGCTCCTTGTGGGGGTCAACGATGAACATGGCCTTGGGCAGGGTCTTCATGTTCTTGACGCCGCCGAGGTACTTGTCCAGCTTCTCCATCTCCAGCTCCAGCTTGGCCACTTCCTTCTTGGGCAGCAGCTCGAAGGTGCCGTTGTCCTTCATGTTCTGCAGCTGAGCCATACGGTCGATGCGCTTGCGGATGGTGCGGAAGTTGGTCAGCATACCGCCCAGCCAGCGAGCGTTGACGTAGTGCATGCCGCAGCGCAGAGCCTCGTCACGGATGGACTCCTGAGCCTGCTTCTTGGTGCCGACGAACAGGATGTCGCCGCCCTCAGCTGCAACTTCCTTCACGTAGTTGTAAGCCTCGTCCAGCTTCTTGACGGTCTTCTGCAGGTCGATGATATAGATGCCGTTGCGCTCGGTGAAGATATACTTCGCCATCTTGGGGTTCCAGCGGCGGGTCTGGTGACCAAAGTGAACGCCTGCCTCGAGAAGCTGCTTCATAGAAACGACTGCCATAGTAAAATTACCTCCAAAATTTGTTTTGCCTCCGCACACCGTGATCTGCCGCCGTATCGGACGGCTGCAGACTGCCCTCCACCCTCTCGGGCACAAAAGGGCATAGTGATGCGTGTGTAATGCTAAGTAATAATAGCACAAACCTCTGGCCGTTGCAAGGGGTTTTCTGCGGTTTTCCGAAAAAGAATCGTACTTTTTCGTCAATCCGCGCCCTCGGCGATGCTCTCAAGGCCCATCCGGCTCAGGGCATAGCCTTTGCCGAACATGAGGTCGTACTGGAGCAGCCAGTGCTCATCGCTCCACTTCTGCTGCAAAGGGGTCAGCTCATTCGAGGCGGTGCCGTCCTTCTCCAGGATGGTGCCGCGGGTGTTGGCCCGGTAGGCAGCCCGGAGCTGACGGCCAAGGAACTGGAAGTAGGCGGGCTGACGCAGGCCGAACAGCTCCATCATCACCGGCGAGATGTCGTAGGCGGCGATGGTGCCGAGGTCCACCGCCCGGTCGGAGTAGTTCGACCACATGAGCAGGGTGGTCTGATGGAGGCGGGGGTCGGCGCTGGAGCCGCTGGCGTAGCCGCTGCGGGGGTAGATGTCGTAATTGGAATCGATGGGGTTGTAGTGGTCGCCCCAGAACACGAGGATGACCGGCTCGTCCACCTGCGAGAAGTAGTCCGTCAGCCTGCCCAGCATGGCGTCGGCGTCCCGGATGCCGGTGGCAAAGTCTTCCAGCGCACCCACGGTGCTGGCCTTGAGGCCCGCCGGGGCTTCGGTGACTTTCACCCGCTGGTCGTCGGGGTAGTTATCCTTATTATAATTGGTGTGGTTCTGCATGGTGACGGCGTGGAGGAAGACGGGGGCGTCGGACTGGGCCTTCATGGTCTCGTACTGGCCGATGATCTGGTCTGCCATGGAGTCGTCGGTGACGAGGCCGGTGGTCCAGTAGTGGCGGCGCACCTTCTGGACGCCCTGCATCTTCTCGAGGCTGATGAAGTCGTCGAGGCCGAGGTTGGGGTAGGCCGTGTCGCGGCTCCAGTATCTGGCCCAGAAGCAGTGGACCGCCGCCGTCTGATACCCTTCGGTCTTGAGGTAGCTGGGCAGGGCGAACATGGGCTTCGTCACGTGCTGCTGGTAGGGCTTGCTGCCGCTGGGCAGATAGGACACCGAGTAGCCCGTCAGGGCCTCGAACTCCACGTCACAGGTGCCGCCGCCGAAGCTGGGGCTGTAGACCCGGCCATAGGCGCTGGTCTGCTGCAGAGCGTGGAGGTTGGCCGAGACGTCGGTGTCGAACCGGAAGCCGTACTGTTCCAGCTCCGAGACGTCCCAGTAGGACTCGTCCATCACGTAGAGGATGGTGGGCTGCTTCACCTGTTCGTCTGCCGGGGTCTGGGCGGCGTAGGAGCCGGGCCAGGCCGGGCTGGTGGTGTACTTTTCCCCTGCCTCCACGTTGTCGAGGATGGCGTTGACGGCCTCCTCCGAGTAATCCTCGGGCTTGTCGATCTCCAGATTGGTCAGGTTGGTGAGGAAACTGGTGATGACGCCGTAATAGCGGTAGTAGCGGTCCTGCATCCATGCGTCGGGCAGGATGCCCAGCGACTGGGTGACGGCAGGCTGCAAAAACACCCCGAAGATGAGGGCGCAGGTGGCCGCTGTGCTGGCCGCAAAGCCCGCCAGACGCTGCACCCAGGGCAGCTTCTGACGGCCCCGGTAGAGGAAGAAGGAGCCGACGGTCAGAGCCAGCACCACGACGCC
>ERZ791901.1183-NODE-1183-length-11924-cov-2.781110_pt1 | contig 11924 bp, 6 predicted proteins | sample MGYA00510150_ERZ791901 | MGnify/ENA primary metagenome ERZ791901 (study PRJEB30046, sample SAMN00792058) | human gut metagenome | study: EMG produced TPA metagenomics assembly of the A metagenome-wide association study of gut microbiota in type 2...
CGGTGCTGATCGGCGAGCCGGGTGTCGGCAAGACGGCCGTGGTCGAAGGCTTGGCGCAGAAGATCAATGCCGGCGACGTTCCGGAGACGCTGAAGGGCAAGCAGGTCTATTCGTTGGATCTGGGATCCATGGTGGCTGGTTCGCGCTACCGTGGCGATTTCGAGGAGCGTCTGAAGAAGGTGCTCAAGGAGATCAAGACCCGCGGCGACATCGTGCTGTTCATCGATGAGATCCATACCATTGTGGGCGCTGGTTCCGCGGATGGCGCTCTTGGCGCTTCCGACATGTTGAAGCCAATGCTCGCGCGAGGTGAGCTGCAGACCATTGGCGCCACCACCACCGACGAGTATCGTAAGTACATCGAGAAGGATGCCGCTTTGGAACGTCGTTTCCAGCCCATCCAGGTGCATGAGCCGAGCATTGCCGAAACCATCGAGATCCTTAAGGGCTTGCGTTCGCGTTACGAGAACCATCACCATGTGACGATCACCGATGGTGCGTTGCAGGCCGCGGCCGATCTGTCGAGCCGTTACATTCAGGACCGTCATCTGCCAGACAAGGCCATCGATCTGATCGATGAGGCCGGTGCGCGTCTGCGCATCCGTCGTCTGACCGCTCCGCCGGAGCTTAAGGAACTTGACACGAAGATCGCCAAGCTTGCCGAAGAGAAGGACCAGGCCATCAAGGGCCAGGACTTCGAAAAGGCCGCTGAGCTGCGTGATAAGCAGGAGAAGCTGGAAGCCGAACGCAAGCAGAAGGAATCTTCGTGGCGTGAGGGCGAATCCGATGTGAAGATGGTTGTGGATGAGGATGTCATCGCCGAAGTGATTTCCCAGACCACCGGCATTCCGGTGTTCAAGCTCACCCAGGCCGAGTCCAAGAAGCTCATGACCATGGAAAGCGAGCTGCACAAGCGCATCATCGGCCAGGACGAGGCCGTGTCCGCGTTGAGCCGCTCCATCCGTCGTGCTCGTGTTGGTTTGAAGGATCCGAAGCGTCCGTCCGGTTCGTTTATCTTCGCTGGCCCCACCGGTGTTGGCAAGACCGAGCTGGCCAAGACGCTCGCCGAATTCCTGTTTGACGACGAGGACGCACTGATTCGTGTCGACATGTCTGAATTCTCCGAGAAATATGCGGCTTCGCGCCTGTTTGGTGCTCCTCCGGGATACGTCGGTTACGAAGAGGGCGGCGAACTCACCGAGAAGGTTCGTCGCAAGCCGTTCTCCGTGGTGCTGTTCGATGAGATCGAAAAGGCCCATCCGGATATCTTCAACACGCTGCTGCAGGTGCTTGATGACGGTCATCTGACTGATGGCCAGGGCCGCAAGGTGGACTTCAAGAACACCATCATCATTCTGACCACCAATCTTGGTACGCGAGACATCGCCAAGGCCGCCAACACCGGCTTCAACTTGGGTGCCAACACCGAGTCGAGCTACCAGCGCATGAAGGATCAGGTTTCCGCGGAGCTGAAGCAGCAGTTCCGTCCGGAATTCCTGAACCGTCTGGACGACATCATCGTGTTCAAGCAGCTCACCGAGCCGCAAGTGCGTCAGATCGTCGATCTTGACGTCAAGCAGCTCAATGATCGCTTGTTCGATCGCCACATGTCCCTCGAGCTTACCGACGCTGCCAAGGATCTGCTCGCGCAGAAGGGCTTCGACCCGCTGCTGGGCGCGCGTCCGTTGCGTCGCGTGATTCAGCGCGACGTCGAAGACGCCATTTCGGAGAAGATCCTGATGGGCGAACTCGAAGATGGCCAGCGCGTGAAGGTCGATGCGGAAGGCGAAGGCATCCTGGGCGAGTTCACCTTTACCGGTGAGGCGTTCGAAGAGCCAAATACGGAGCCTGCTGAAGGTGAAGTCGCAGCTGAAACCGAGGCACCTGCCGAATCGACGGAATCGACAGAACTTACGGAATCCGCAGAATCTGTTGAATAAGCAATCGGTGCGTAAGTAACGCGACACACGAAAGGCCTTGAAATCGTATGTAATGATTTCAAGGCCTTTCGTATGCCGAAAGTATTTCGAAACTTGACGAATTACAGTGTCAGCAGATCGAGATCGGCAGTGATTGACGTGTTACGGGTGAACAGTGTGCGACCCTCTCGTACCGAGCGAAGCACTTCGCAACGCTCGTATACGGCGTCGAACACGCTGGAAGCATCAAGCACAATGAAGTTTGCGGGCTTGCCTGCCTCAAGACCATACGAATCGCGCATGCCGAGCGTGGTTGCGCCGTTGACTGTCAGGAACTTCAACGCATCATCGATCTCTTCAAAACTCATCATCTGCGCCAAATGCAGCACATAATCGAGAATCAGCATCATATTGCCGTTACCGACCGGATACCAGGGATCTTGCATGGAATCCTGACCAAGCGACACATTCACCCCAGCTTCGGTGAGCTCCTTGACTCGCGTGATGCCACGACGCTTCGGGAACGTGTCTTGACGCCCCTGCAGATACAGATTTTCCGTAGGTGCGCAGGCGAAATTGATATGTGCGGCCTTCAACAGCTTGGCCAGATGGAAGAAATAGGCATTGTCGGCCGATCCCAAGGAGCAAGTGTGGCTTGCCGTGGTCTTCGAACCGATACCGGCGCGATAGGCGAGTGCGGACAGCAGTTCAAGGTAACGTGAGTTTGGATCGTCGGTTTCGTCGCAATGCACGTCGATGAGCTTGTCGTACTTCGAAGCCAGTTCGACCACGGTGTGCATGGAACGTTCGCCGAACTCACGGCACTGCTCGAAATGCGGAATGCCACCGACGCAATCAGCACCCATTTTCAGGCCTTCCTCAACCAAATCCGCGCCGGATTCGCCATGAGGACCTTCATAGGAGTACATGCCCTCCTGCGGGAAGGAGACGATCTGCAGCGTGACAGTATCTTTCAGTTCCTCCTTAAGCTCCAGCAGAGCTTTGAGCGAGGTAAGATTCGGGTCGGTCACATCGGCGTGCGAACGAATGAACTGCACGCCATGACGCATTTCCTTGGCGATGCCGATTTTCGCGCGTTCCTTGATCTCGTCGACAGTGAGATCTGCCTTGGTTTCACTCCAACGCTGAATGCCTTCGAACAGGGTGCCTGACTCGTTCACCGCGCCGGGCTTGCGTGCGGTAAAGACGTAATCAAGATGCAGATGGGTGTCGCAGAATGGTGGACAGACCAGCTTTCCGCCCAAATCGACGACTTCCACGCTCGCCATATCTTTGCCTTGTGCTTCGAGTGTTGCTTTGAGATGGGGTGCAATGCTGATGAACTTGCCGTCTTCGACGAGAATATCTTGGATTGCCGCTGTCTCTGCTGCGGTGCTGCCCGGCATGCCGGTGGCGATGTGTGCGTTGATGAACAGTTGCGTGCTCATAATCACTCCTTCCAATACGAGTTTTCATGCGAGTTTTCGGGTTCCGGCAGACGTTTTGTCATATGTCCATTGGGTTACGGAAGGGAACCTTTGACGTAATCGTTGATGGTTATTGTCGGCGTATTGCTTTGCGGTCACGTTACTTGATGTGACATGTGTATTACTTCGGATTGGACGGTTTGTATGGCTGTTACGGTGAGGGAAGTGCTCGATGATGCCTTGGTTGCGACGGCGGAACCACAGGTTGAAGTTGCTGGCGATAGCTTGGATAATCCGGTGCGTTGGGTGTTCACCAACGAACGCGAGGACGTCGCCTCATTTCTGGCAGGAGGCGAGCTTCTGGTGGTGGAGGGGCGATCTTTAGTTGCGGACGGTCGTGAAAAACGTGCGGACGAATATGTGAAAAGCCTCGTGAATGCTGATATTGCGGCATTGATGGTCGAATTGGTTGAAGAAGTCACCCAACTGCCGAAAATGTTGGTGAAGGCAGCCAAGCATGAAGGACTTACGATTATTGGATTGCGCCGTCGCATTCCTTTCGTCGATATCTGCCAGAGCGTCAATACCATGATTGTGCGTGATCAGATGCGTATGCAGATGCAAGTGGACGTTATGTCAACTTCGTTGCGTTCTGAGCTTGCTCAAGCGTCCAATCCCAAAGCCGTTGCCGATGGCATTGCGAACCTGTTCGGCGAGGATGTGGTCATATTCGACGTGGACGGTCTTGAAGTCGCCCGAGCTGGACAGAACATCAATACCGCTACAGATTGCGGCATTGTACTTGCACTGGAGGAACAGAAACGGCCTTTGGGTGCTTTGGAGATCAGCCAGCGCAATACGGTGTTCGATGAAGCGATGTGCAGAAGGATCGAACAGATTGCCGCTCCGGTTTTGACACTGTATCTCGATGGGGGAGCGCGGGTCGGCATGGTGGCGCATCTGATTGCGGGGCCGGAAGATGGCGTGCATGTTTCGCCGATGGAGGCGCGTGAGGGCCATGCCATGCTTGATGCGTTGGGATTCGCCGCTTCGGGCGTGTATATGCCATTTGCCATGAAACTCAAGTCGGTGGCCAACGCCATGCCGGCAATCGTGTCGATGATTGACGATTTCGAATCCAACGGCGGTTGCGAATCGATCTGTTTGTTGGAAGGCGATTTAATGATCGGTTTTCTCGCGGCGCAAGACAGCGGCGGCGATGTGTCGGTATTTTCAGATCGGTGTTTGCATGCGTTGACGCAAGTCGCTGCAAACGAATACGTATATACCGTGCATGGACGCGCAGCGTTGGACACGATTTCATTGATGGACGCGTTCGGTGCGTTGCGCAGTGTGATTCGAACATGCATTTCGAACGATGCGGAATGCCCATATGGAACCCTCGAATGTGTGGATTCCTCGTTGCTGGAACGCATGTTGGGAATGGAACGTACCGATGAGGCCGTGCGCATGGTGATCACGCAGACGGTTGGGCATGAGCTTATGCATAACGCCATGCTGATCGACACGTTGTGCGCCTGTTTCGACAATCTCGACAACAAGACCGGCGCATGCGAGCAATTAGGTATCCAACGGCAGACGTTGTACAACCGATTGGACAAAGTGACACAGATCGTGGGCATAGCGCCTACCGATAAAATCAGCTGGTCAATGCTGCTTTTAGGTGCGAAAATGGCGAAATCGCAACATAATCACACCATATCTTCCACTTCGGCGCTGTAAGCAAGGGGAACTTGGCAAAACGTCAAAAACAAACGGTTGCGGTTTAACAATCAGTTCACTTTGGCGCAAATACTTCGGGCGATAGTCAGAGTCACAACGTTCGCCGGGTATGAAGAAAACGCGAACGTACAGACAGATTCAGCAGAAGAAAGCAGGTGACATGATGAGTGCCAGTGCAACAATCGCAACCGCCAACAGGGCTTCCGTGTCTGAACAGTCCGAAGAGCAGAAGATGGTCAAGAAAGTGGCCGTCTCGTCTTTCCTCGGCAACTTCATTGAATGGTTCGACTACGCTTCCTATTCCTACTTCGCGACCACCATCGCTTTGGTGTTTTTCCCGTCCGGCAATCACACGGTCGCCATGCTGCAGACGTTCGGCGTGTTTGCACTGTCATTCGTGCTTCGTCCGATCGGTGCACTGTTTTGGGGTAACTTCGGCGATAAGAAGGGACGCAAGGGCGCTCTTGCGATTTCCATCATGTTCATGTCGGGTGCATCGTTCCTGATTGGCTGCCTGCCGTCATATGCTGCGATCGGCATTTTCGCTCCGGCACTGTTGCTGCTGCTTCGCATGGTGCAGGGCTTCTCCGCTTCCGGTGAATATGCCGGCGCCGCAACCTTCCTTGGCGAATACGCGCCGACCAAGAAGCGTGGCATCTACTGCTCGCTGATTCCGGCATCCACCGCCATCGGTCTGCTCGCAGGCTCCACGCTCGCCACCGTGATGACCGCTTCGCTGAGCTCTGATGCACTGACCTCTTGGGGATGGCGTATTCCGTTCCTCATGGCCGGCCCGCTTGGTCTGATCGTGCATTTCATCCGTACCAAGCTCGCTGATTCGCCGGTGTATGCTTCCATGACCGAAGCTTTGGACGACAAGCAGCAGTTCGCTTCCACCACTAAGAGCGTCTCCCCGCTGCGCGAGCTGTTCCAGAACCACTTCAAGACTTTGGTCATCAGCTTTGGTGCCTGCGTGCTCAACGCGGTCGGCTTCTACACGGTGCTCACCTACCTGCCGACCTATCTGAGCGACACGGTTGGCATGGCTGCCGCACAGTCGTCCACCATCACCACCATCTGCCTGGTACTGTATGTGGCTTTGGTGTTCGGCATGGGTCACATCTCCGACATGTTCGGACGCAAGAAGGTGCTGATTGGTGCATGCGTGGCCTTCATCGTGCTCACCGTTCCGGCCTTCATGGCGCTGAACACCGCACAGTTCTGGCCGGTGCTGATCGTTGAGCTCGCCATGTGCGCCACCCTGACCGCCAACGACGGTACGCTTTCGAGCTACCTGACTGAAACCTTCCCGACATCGGTTCGTTTCACCGGCTTCGCATTCAGCTTCAACCTTGCCAACGCCATCTTCGGTGGAACCGCGCCGTTCATCGCAACCTGGCTGATCTACACCACCGGTTCGAGCATCGCTCCGGCCTGGTACATGGTGGCGGTGGCCGCCGTGGCACTGGTCGCCATGATCCTCTCTCACGAAAACACGGATAAGGATCTGAGCCGCATCTGAGAAGAAACGGTTTTTACGAAACAATTCCTCGAAACAATAAACGCCGTCCCTGAAACATCGATTGCAACATCGATTCGCGGGGACGGCATCATCGCAATCATTATCAATTGTTGAAACGCAAACCAACAACAGCACATAAAGGAGCAATCATGAGCAGCAGCCGTCGGATGGACCATATGACCTGGCCGGAAATCGAAGCATCGAAATCAAAGCCGGTTATTGTGCCAATCGGCTCCACCGAACAGCATAGCCAGCATCTTCCCCTTGGTGTGGACGCCATGATCGCCAGCCATGTGTCTGAAGACCTCGCCGAACGCATCGACGGCATCGTGGCACCGACCATGAACTACGGGTACAAGTCGAAGCCGCTTTCCGGAGGCGGCCCATTGTTCCCCGGCACCATCGACATGAACGGTGTGACGGTGATCAATCAAATGCATGATGTGCTTGGCGAGCTGATCGCGGACGGTTTCACCAAAATCGTGGTGATGAACGCGCATTTCGAAAACGAGGCATTCATTATCGAGGCAATCGATCTGATCACCCGCGAAACCAGGGGAGTGGCCACCATCGTCGAAACCAACTGGTGGGATCCGCTGCCGGAGAACGTGGTCGAGCAGGTGTTCGACGGACTCGTGTTCCCCGGTTGGGCGTTGGAACATGCCGCAGTGACGGAAACCTCATTGATGATGCATTACGAGCCGGAATTGGTGCATATGGACCGTGTGATTGACGAAGGCAATGTCACACCGAAGGCTTACGTGCGCTACCCGGTGCGCAAGGGCGACGTTCCGGATTACGGAGGACTGGCCACTCCTGCAGGTTCCAGCGCCGAACGAGGTAAGCTCATCGTCGATGCCTGCATTGATGCGGTGGCCGATATTTGTGCTACCGAATTCGGCGAATGATAGTTGAATATTCTGTATGGTGATTGCGCATGTGAGAACACGTGCGATTATACGAAGAAGGCTGGTATGTGACGGATGTCGTTACGTACCAGCCTTCTTGATTATGCCTGAGTGAAGTCCAGCTGATATTTGACCGCATCTCTGTGGTGCAACCAAATATCAGGATGTGCGACTTACTTGATGGCGTTCAGCCACTGTTCCTTGGTGGCCTTCTCGGATTCGAGCTTGGCCTTCTTCTTCGGATCGGATTCCGCGGCGATCTTCTGATCAAGCTCAGCGAGCTGAGCGTTGAGCTGTTCTTCGAAGGAGGACTTGCGGGCGTCGGCTTCCGGATCGGACTGCTTCCAAGCGGCATCCTCAATGGCCTTGATCTGCTTGTCTACAGCATCGAGACGGCCTTCGATGCGGCGCACTTCGTCACGCGGCACGTAACCGATCTGGTCCCACTCCTCCTGAATGGCGGCGAGAGCCTGACGGGCCTGCTTGGCCTCTTCTTCGCTTTTGACGGGAACCAGCGCCTCGGCCTTGACCAGCAGCTCTTCCTTCTTGGCAAGATTTTCCTTCTCGGAGGAGCTGATCTGATCACGATCGGCCTGACGTGCGTTGAAGAAGGTGTCTGCGGCGGCGCGGAAACGCTCCCACATGGCATCGTCGTCACGACGACCGGCACGACCGGCCTTCTTCCAACGATCCATCAGCTCGGTGAACTTGCGGGAGGTTTCAACCCAAGCGGTGGAATCCTGCAGCGCCTCGGCCTCGGCGATGATGGCTTCCTTGGTGGACTTGGCGGAATTACGCTCTTCGTCACGGTTCTGCACCCACTTGCGGCGGGCGAAATTGAACTTGGTGCGGGCCGCGGAGAAACGAGCCCACAGGGCGTCCGCATCTTCCTTGTCGATGCGGACGTTGTTGCGCTGATGCTCCTGCCACTGCTGGAAGAGCGAACGGAACTTGTCTGCGGTGGAACGCCAGTTGGTGTTCTCGTCGAGGGAATCAGCCAGCGCCTCGGCCTTCTCCACAATGGCGGTGCGCTCCTCGACGGCCTTGGCGATAGCGGCCTTGCGTGCCTCGGTCAACGCGGTTTTCTTGGCTGCGCCTTCCTCCTTCAGCGCCTCGAACTGGGCCTTGAGAGCGGCCAGATCACCCACCACTGCCGGCTGTTCGGTTTCCGCGGACAGCGTCTTGATGGTCTCGTCGATTTCGCGGGACTTCACATTGTTGGACTTGAGCTTGTTCGCGAACAGGTCCAACTTGGCCTTCAAATCAAGGTAACGGCGGGCATACAGAGCCAGCGCCTCTTCCTTGGAGGCATCAGGGAACTGACCGACCTCACGTTCTCCTTCGCCGTCCTTGACGAACACAGTACCATCGTCGGCGACACGGCCGAATGCTTCGGCGGTCTTCACATCGGCATCGGAGAAGCCGGTGGATGCGGCAGTCGGAGCGGTGTGCTGTGGAGCTTTCTTGGCGAAGGCCGCGGGGCTCGGAGCATGGGGCTTCATCGAAGCCGGGCTCGGAACGGCCGGTTTGCTGGCCTTGACTGCGGGCGTCGTTGCCTGCTCGGTGGTTTCATTGGTGTTCTCGGACGCGGTGACATTCTCGTCGGCCATGGCCAGCTCCTTTAAGTAAGCTTCATGTAGTGCAGGGGATGCGGATCGTGCGAACGTGCTTTCAAAGCCTGAAAAACGCGCTGCATTTTCCGCAACCTCATTTATTATAGGGAATCGTGGCAAAAGGCGCATCTATTTCAGGATTTCCAGAGTGGCTCCCCTCTGAACGTGTTGTGGAGCAGCGTGTTATCGACACGCTCCGTGAAGTTTTCGAGCTCAATGGCTTCATTGGCATTGAAACTCGTGCTGTTGAGCAGGGTTCGAGTCTGCTCAAGAAGGGCGAAACCAGCAAGGAAATTTACCTGCTGAGCCGCCTTCAGGAGGTCGGTCATGAGTCCGACACTCCGATTGAGGACCGCCTTGGTCTGCACTTCGATTTGACTGTTCCGCTGAGCCGTTATGTGGTCGAACATTCCGGCGATTTGGCATTCCCTTTCAAGCGTTGGCAGATTCAGAAGGTCTGGCGTGGCGAACGCCCGCAGGAAGGTCGTTTCCGCGAGTTCGTGCAGGCCGATATCGATGTGATCGGCAACGGTGATCTGCCCGATCATTACGAGGTCGAGCTGCCGCTGGTCATGGTATCGGCATTGGAACGTCTGCGTGAGTTCGGTTTGCCGAAGGCCACCGTGCATGCGAACAACCGTAAGCTTTCTGAAGGTTTCTACCGTGGTCTTGGCTTGACCGATGTCGAGGGCGTGCTCCGTGAGATCGATAAGCTCGACAAGATCGGTGCCGACGAAGTGGCCAAGTTGCTGGTCGAAGGCTGTGGAGCCGACGAGAATCAGGCACGTGCGTGCCTTGAGCTGGCTGAGCTGACCGCAGCTGACGGCGCTGAACTGTCCGGCAAGTTCGACACGCTGTGCGAGAAGCATGGCATTGCCAATGATTCCGAGGCGTACGTGCTCGCACGTCAGGGTCTTGACACGTTGGCGATGATTGTTGACGAGGCCGCTCGTATTCGCCCGGGCTCCGTGATCGCTGATTTGAAGATCGCGCGTGGTCTGGATTACTACACCGGTTCCGTGTATGAGACGTTCCTTGACGGTGCTGCGGCTCTTGGTTCCATCTGTTCCGGCGGTCGTTACGACAATCTCGCATCGCAGGGCAATAGGAAGTATCCGGGCGTGGGCCTGTCCATTGGCCTGTCCCGTCTCGTTTCATACATGCTGCACACCGCCGGTGCCCATGCGAATCGCGTGTCTCCGGCTTCCGTGCTCGTGGCCGTGTGGAATGAGGAGGACCGTTCCGCTTCCAACCAAATCGCCAATCAGCTGCGCGCCCGTGGCATTGCGGCAGATGTGGCTCCGACCGCAGCCAAGCTTGGCAAGCAGATCAAGTACGCCGACAAGCTCGGCATCCCATACGTGTGGTTCCCCGCGGACAAGTCCGCGCAGGACGCTTCGGACGAAGTCAAGAACATCATCACGGGCGACCAGCAGCCGGCCAGCGCACAGTCTTGGGAGCCGGATACTGTGTATGCCCAGCAAACCGTTACCGTAGAAGCCTGAAATCGCAAGACTTCAATCATTAGAGAACAAGGAATAGGGGAAGCATGAGCCAGACGGCTTATAGAACACATCATGCAACCGAAGTGACCGAGGAACTCGTCGGTCAGAAGGTGACGCTCTCCGGTTGGGTCGATCGTCGTCGTGACCACGGTGGCGTGGCCTTCATCGATCTTCGTGACAACACCGGTCTTGTGCAGGTAGTTATCTACGACGAAGACATGGCACGTCCGCTGCGCTCCGAGTTTGTGATTCAGGTGGTGGGCGAGGTCCGCCTGCGTCCGGACGGTAACGAGAATGATCATCTGGCCACCGGCAAGATCGAGGTTGTGGCGGAAAACATCGAGGTGCTCGCCAAGTCTGACGCGCTGCCGTTCCAGGTGTCCACCGCGTTGGAAAACGAGTCCGAGAACAAGCTGCCGGGCGAGGAAGTTCGCCTCAAGTACCGTTATCTCGACCTGCGCCGCCCGTCCATGCAGCGCAATCTGAAGCTGCGTTCCCAGATGTCGAAGGCTGCTCGCCACGCTCTGGAAGAGATGGGCTTCGAAGAGGTCGAAACCCCGACCATGATCAAGTCCACTCCGGAAGGCGCTCGCGATTTTGTGGTGCCGGCCCGCTTGGTGCCAGGTTCTTGGTACGCGTTGCCGCAGTCCCCGCAGCTTCTCAAGCAGCTGCTGATGGTTTCCGGCGTGGAACGCTACTACCAGCTGGCCCGCTGCTACCGTGACGAGGATTTCCGTGCAGATCGTCAGCCGGAGTTCACCCAGCTCGATATGGAAATGGCGTTCGTGGATCAGGAAGACGTGATGGCCATGGCCGAAAAGGTCATCGCCGCCATCTGGAAGTCCGCAGGCTATGAGATCCAGCTGCCGATTCAGCGCATCACTTGGCAGGAAGCCATGGATAAGTACGGCTCCGACAAGCCGGATCTGCGTTTCGGCAACCCGCTGATCGAGCTGACCGACTACTTCAAGAACACTCCGTTCCGCGTGTTCCAGGCTCCGTACGTTGGTGCGGTGCTCTTCAAGGGTGGTGCGGCCACGCCTCGTCGCCAGTTCGACGCTTGGCAGGATTGGGCCAAGCAGCGCGGCGCCAAGGGCCTCGCCTACGTGGTGTTCGCTGAGAACGGCGAGCTCAAGGGACCTGTTGCCAAGAACCTGTCTGAAGAGGAGCGCGCTGGCCTGAAGGAAGCCGTTGGCGCAGAAGACGGCGATGCCGTGTTCTTCGCAGCAGGCCGTCGCACCTCCGCTCAGGAGCTGCTGGGTGCCGTGCGGGTGGAACTGGCCGATC
>ERZ791901.1188-NODE-1188-length-11870-cov-1.982395_pt1 | contig 11870 bp, 7 predicted proteins | sample MGYA00510150_ERZ791901 | MGnify/ENA primary metagenome ERZ791901 (study PRJEB30046, sample SAMN00792058) | human gut metagenome | study: EMG produced TPA metagenomics assembly of the A metagenome-wide association study of gut microbiota in type 2...
CGATTTTCAGACTGGCGATACCCGCCGTAATCAAATCCGGAATATATTTGGCAGCCATCAGATCCTTGCTGGACATGGAAAACAGATCCTGTTCATCATGCAGTGCACGATCTCCCTCATACAGACGATATTTCCAACGGCAGCTCTGCGCACACCCACCGCGATTGGCATCACGGCCCGTCATATTGTTGCTGAGTACACAGCGTCCTGAATAGGAGATACACATACCGCCATGGATAAAGACCTCCAAAGGTACCTGCGTATGAGCAGCACTTGCTTTGATTTCCTCCAGCGTAACCTCACGGCCGAGAACGACACGATCCATGCCTTTCTCCTGCCAGTAATTTGCGGCGCTGGAATTGGTGGAGGAATGCTGGGTGCTAACATGAACCTCCAGCTTCGGTGCCCATTTTTTGGCACACATCATGATGCCGGGAGAGGCAGCGATGATCGCCGTTACACCGATTCGCTCCAGCTCCATCAGATATTCCTTTAAGCCGTGTAAATCCTCTTCATGGGGTAGCATGTTCACGGTCACATGCACATGGGCGCTCCTTCGCAAAAGCAACCCCCTCTGCAATCTCCTTTAATCCGAAATTACTGGCACGGGAGCGCAGGGAAAACTGCTTGCCTCCCAGATATACAGCATCCGCACCGTACAATACCGCAATTTTCAAACGCTCCAGATCACCTGCCGGAGCGAGCAATTCTATCTTCTTCAAGCTCTCACCTACTTTACCTTGCTTGTTTTCGTATAATAGAAGCCATGACTCACATGATCCTCTTTGTATTTCTTTTCATATTCCTGATAGGTCTGACGGCCGTCCCGCACGCCCTTTAACACATCCTGATACAGACGAAGCGCTTCACATACATACTCGATATCATGGAAGATACCGTCAATGCGAAAATGCCGTACACCCGCTTCATACAGCTCCCGTATTTCTTCAAAGGAGACAAGTGTAAATCCGGTAAACACATGGGTTCCAAGCGCATCCTCAACAATCGGCATATGATCATCCCGTGTTTCCTCCATCAGATACAGCTGATGATTGTCCGTTACCGCTTCCTCTTTCCCCAGAAACTCCATATAGGCACTCAGCAGCTTCCGCTTGGAATGCATCATATTCAATCTGCCATGCAGAACGACTTCACATTCCCCCTGTACATCCCGTGCCACTGTGCACATTTCCTGCAGGGTGATTTCCTTGGATATGGTTGCCATGCGGATTCCCTCATCCAGATAATACTGCATATCCATGGCATTGGTAATCAGGGTGTCCGGGTTGTAAATAAGCCGGTCCTTCATATCAAGACGCGCTGCCTCATAAAGAACACCCTCGTCCCCGTAATAGATGCCTTCCACATCCAGCTCCTTCAAAAGCTTCAGAAAGTCACGCAGCCTCTCCAGCTCCTCCTCCACAAAAATGCGGTTGACCAGAACATACATGCTGATTTGACAACGGACACATTCCGCTTTGATATCCGGCAGCTCCTCTATTGGAAAACAGGCAGCTCCTCTCGCCGAGAAAAACGGTACCGCAATCTGTACACTCTGCGCACCTGCCGTCTTTAATTTTTCTATATCACCAAACGCAAATGGTGTTGCGATGAAATCAACCATAACGTCACCTTTCCTTTATGTGTCATGTGCACGAAGGCACCCGCTAACACTGCTTTTTATTATAATATATTCTGTACAGAAAAGGTAGGGAAAACATCTATTTCAAACAAAAAACCGCTTTTCATACCGTTGATGACCATGATGTATCCGCGGTGTACATGGAAGAAAAATGTCCAAGGACATTCCGAAAGACAAAAAGCAAAGATAGATAAATAAAGAAGGATTTTGTATAATAATATGGGTGATATATATTTCCGCTTTTGAAAACAAACATACAGTAATTGCGACGGGATATTGTGACTCTTATTTCCCAGGGTCAAAGTAACATCATAAGGCTCGTTTTTTATGTTTAAAAAAGTAAAGAATAGAAATCATGTATTATCCCAACCCGTACGCAAGCACATAAAAAAGCACACTACGCAAAAGATGGTTCTTAATCATCCATACAGAGTGTGCCTTTTATATACAACAAATAAAAACTCACACAAATTCATGTGTGAGGTATGGTTTAAATGGTGACGCGTACGGGATTCGAACCCGTGAATGCTTGCGTGAAAGGCAAGTGAGTTAACCGTTTCTCCAACGCGCCATACTTCTAACTGCCTGTATAGTATAACAAATAATATTCCCTTACGTCAAGCATTTTCTTCATTTTTTAGAAAAAAATATTCCCCATCAGGATTCTCTCAGAAAATCCATGTATAACGTCTCTCATGAGAAACACCCACCAAATTTATAAATGACCTATTATGTTATCATGTTTTGTAAGCTCCATATCGTAACGTAAATCCTGCAATCACTATCTGCATCGGATTTCAGCAAAGCAGCATAAAGAAAGACCGGTAGATCATACGATTCCCGGTCTTAGCTTTCATTTATTTGTTAATGATATCCATGATGTTCTGGTAGTACGTATAACGTCCGTCAACATACTGCAAGGACTCATAGGCAAGTGCCTTCGCCTTGTTGAAGTCGATGTCTTCATACACAGAAGCAAAACGGTAATAAATATAGTCCTTAATCTGGTTGTCACGCAGGATATAGCCATAGCATTCATCACCATGACCGAAATCACCATGCTTGATGTAAAGGTCCGCAACATCCAGCAGGATATTCAACTGATATTTCTCATACAGATCACTGTACTGGGAAAGCACGGCAAAAGCAAAGTCCTCATAGAATTTTACATCATCATACTGCCAGCCTGGTAGAATTGCATATGCAAACTGGAAGAAGTGTGCTACAAACGCATCCACATCCGCACCGATCAAATCACTGACGATCGCTGCATCTGTAATGTTTTTGCGCTGCCCGATCATCAGCAGCTTCTCACACACCTTGAACTCCTTCAGGTATTCCGCAGCATTTGCTTCCGCATCTGCTGTCATCTCAGCCTTCAGACATGCCGTGATATCCTTTTTCAGTTCTTTATAATCCATAGCCTTTACATCCATAGTATCCGCTACCTTTTCCAGAACGACAGAAATCAAATCCGTATCAAAGCCGTCCTTATCATATGTGAAGCCCTTTTCCAAAAGAGCATTTCCATCGATGATGTTTTTCGCAATTTGTTTACTGTCTGCCTCATCAAGCAGGAATCTTGTATAGTCCTCGTATACATGCTGCACACCCATTGCCTGTGCCTTTTGAATTGCTTCATCCAGGGACAGTGCTGCATAAGCCTCCAGCTTTTCCTTATCTACCTTTTTCGGTGCTGCTTTTTTCGCTGCTGCCTTCTTTTCCTCAGTCTTCTTCACAGCCTTTTTCGCTGTCGGCTCTGCTTTTTTCGCTGCTGCTGTTTTCTTTGCAACTTTCTTTACCGGTTTATCCTCTGCCTTTACTGCTTCCTCTTTGCTTTCTTCTTTTTTCGTTGTTTTCTTTGCCGCAGTTTTTTTCGCTGCCGGCTTTTTCTTAGTCTCCGCTTTTGCTTCTGTCGGCTTCTTTTCCTCAGCCTTTTCTGTAGTTTTTGCTGCACTTGTTTCCAGCTTCACAGTTTCCTTTGTTTCGATTTTCTCTGGTGCAGGTGCTGTAGTCAGCTTTTCTGCTTCCTTCGCAGTCGTGATTTTTTCAATCTTTTTCGTTGTTAGTTTTTCCGGTTCCTTCTCTGCTGTTATTTTCTTCGCTTCCGGTTCCGCTGTCAGCTTCAGCTGTTCCTGTGCTGTCTTTGATTCTGTCTTAGCTGCAGCCTTGGCTGTTTTCTTTGTTAATGTTTTCTTTTTTGTAGTTTTAGCCATGTGTTTTTACCCTCCGACATTTTCACTTTTCTTATCTTATGTTAATCGCATAATACAGACGACATTCATTTCTTTTCAGAAAATCCCTTTTCATTATAGCACAACATGTCTGTATGGTTAAGGAAGTTTCCGTGTTTTTCTTTGTAAAATCTTTTATTTTCGATTTTTTCCGGCATGTTTTCACACATTCCATCCAGAATTCATAAGAAATTCACACATTTACTATATTTTTCTGAGATAATGTTTTTGTAAAATAAGACTCGTAAAATGACTATGTCACTTGTAGTCTTATGCATAAAAGGAGGACACACATATGGAAGACTTTGAAGTATATGAAGAACATAATGAGGAAGATGTTAAACAAAATTCGTTCAATGAAAAATCAGAAAACACGGAAATGAACATGGATGATGCAGCTGCAGGGGCACCTTTGCAGAAGGAAAAAAAGCCATCGTTTATGAAGCGTCACAAAAATGCCTGCATCATCAGCGGATGTCTGCTGATTTCCATCGGAGGCGGATTTGGAGGAGCAACACTGGCATATCAGCTGAGCAAATCGAATGGAAACGGAACCGTGCTTTATCAGGCAGTTGAGAAAACGAATTCTTCCAAAAGCAATACAGCAAACGCGACCAGTATGTCAGTCAAGGATATCGCGAATGAGGCCATGGAAAGCGTTGTGGAGATAAAAACAGAATCCGTTTCCACGAATGAGTTTTTCCAACAGGCAGTTCAGTCAGGTGCCGGCAGCGGTGTCATTCTTAGCAAGGATGGATACATCGTGACAAACAATCATGTAATTGACGGTGCAAGCAAAATCAAGGTAACAACCAAGGATGGAAAGTCTTACGATGCCAAACTGATAGGCAATGATTCCTCCACCGATCTGGCTGTTATAAAGGTCGAGGCAAGCAACCTAAAGCCTGCTGTACTGGGCAACAGCTCCAAGCTGGAAGTCGGGGATACCGCAGTTGCGATTGGAAACCCACTTGGTGAACTTGGCGGCACCGTGACAAGCGGCATCATTTCCGCACTGGACCGGGAAGTGACGATAGATAATCAGACAATGCATCTTCTACAGACAAATGCTGCTATCAATCCGGGAAATTCCGGTGGCGGTTTGTTCAATGATCAGGGTGAACTGATCGGTATTGTTAATGCCAAATCCAGTGGTTCCAATATCGAAGGTCTTGGTTTTGCAATTCCTATCGACCGTGCAAAGGATGTTATCACAAATCTGATTGAAAACGGTTATGTAAAGGGACGCGCATCTCTGGGAGTTACACTGACCCTGGGTACCAGCAACAATCCATTCAGCTCCGATACCAGCACACAGGTCTATATCGCAAGTGTCGTGGAAGGTAAGGCAGCTGATAAAGCAGGACTGCAGGCCGGCGATCAGATTTTAAAAGTAGATGACAAGGACGTAGAAAGTATTTCCGATGTTAAAACCGTGGTAAATTCCCACAAGGCTGGAGAAACTATGAAAATTACCGTCCTGCGGGATCGTTCCACTAAGACCTTTACAGTCACACTTGGAGAAGCTGACAATACCACTTCCTCCTCGGATGAGGGCACTTCCCGGCAGACGCCAAACCAGAATCGCTGATACTTATCAGCTCGCATATTTTTCCTAACGCAGCAATAAAACAAAAAGCTTTTTCATCCATGAAATCTAAAATGTATGAAAAAGCTTTTTATGCTGTATCGTTTTTGGTTCCTGATCTACAGCCTGTTCAAAGGAATTCAGTATGTATGTAAAACGAATTGAAAACAGAAAAACAGTGAAGATATCTATCATCATAACGAAAAGGGCAATCCGGTTCTATCCATACGACAGACAGGATACCCTTTTTTCAGCTTCCATGTTCAATATATTGATTATCTCAATCAGCTGCGCCCGCCTGCTTGCATCCATTCTCCCAGCTTTGGCAGCAGTGCATAAAATTCCTTGAGGTTTTTCACCTTCCACTCCCAGTTCGGACTGCCGATCGTTCCCGGTGTATTGAGGCGCCCCTCACTCTTTAAGCCAAGAATATCACTCATTGGCAGGATGACCACATCGGCGGCACTATCCAGACAATAGCGAATCACCAGTTCGTGAAACATTCGGTTATCATAGCCGCAGTTATGGAAAAATCTGCGCAAGGCGATACGCCGATTCTGTGTCAATAGCTGATAAAAACCCTCCAGTGTATCATTATCATGCGTTCCCGTATATAAAACGATATGCTCTTTCCGCGGCTTCTTCAAAAGCTTAGGCTGCAGCTCAAAGGATATGACATTCATGCCCATCAGGTTGTAATGATCACGCAGCTTGCCAACCTGTCTGCGCAGATCGCCCAAATCCTCTGCAATTAGACGGATTTCCGGGAATCGGCGGAACACCTCATCAAAAAACTCATAGGATGGTCCCATGATCCATTCTCCATCCTTTGCAGTCGGACAGGATGCCGGTATTTTCCAATAGGTATCAAAGGCACGGAAATGATCCAGACGGATGATATCATACTGCTGCTGATTCCAGGCGAGCCGTTCCATCCAGAAATCATAGTGATCCTTTTTCATCTGCTTCCAGTTATAGATTGGATTTCCCCAGCGTTGTCCGTCGTCACTGAAATAATCCGGCGGTACTCCTGCGATATGACTTGGATTTCCCTGCGGATCCAGCAGGAAATCCTCCTGATTCTGCCAGACATCCGCACTGTCCAGTCCGACATAAAACGGAAGATCGCCCATGATTTCCACACCATGTGCGTTCGCATATGCTTTTACCTGATTCCACTGCTTATAGAAGATGAACTGCAGAAACTGTTCATAACGGATTTCCTCTTCAAACTCCTTCAACGAAAAGCGGCGGTTGCGAATCCATTCACGCTGCTCCTTTGGCCACTGTGTCCAGCTTGCCATCTGATTATGCTTTTTCAGCGTTATGAAAACAGCGTATGGATACAGCCATGGAGCAGTGGAACAAAACAGCTGGTATTCCTGAGCAAAGGTATCCTGCATCTTCAAAAAGGTCTTGTATGCCTTTTTCAGATACGGTGCCTTGAAAGCACGAACCCCGTCATAATCCACCTTTTCTGAAAATTTATTATAATTGCGGATAGAGCTTTGCTTAAGCAGTCCGTAATCTGCCAGTGTATCCACACTGATGTAGATTTCATCCCCTGCGTACGATGAAAACGGCTGGTAGGGCGAATTCCCATAGCCTACAGGGTTCAGTGGCAAAATCTGCCAGATGCGGATATGCTGTTTACTGATGGCATCTATGAGCCGATAGGTGTGTTTGCCGAAATCACCGATTCCCTGATTTCCCGGCAATGCCGAAATAGGCATTAAAATTCCAGTTTGTCTCTCCATAATTCCTCCTATCCTAAGTTCCAGATGTCACGGTCATAATCCTCAATCGTACGTTTGCTGGAGAAGAAGGAGCTGCATGCGATATTGTGCAGCATTTTCTGTCCCCAAAGCTTGCGGTTCTCATAATCCTTCAGCATCTGTTCCTTACATGCTATATACTCTCTGGTATCCAGCAGCGTCATGAACCAGTCCTTGTTCAGCAGCTCCTGATAAAAGCGATGCAGCGATTTTCGATCTCCTGTCGCAAGCATTTCCTCTCCGATCAGATAATCCACCAGCTCCTGCAGCAGAGCATCCTGTTCATAATAATCCCGTGAACAGTAATCTGCCTTTTCATAATGCGCAATGACCTCTTCACTGCTTTTTCCAAAGATATAAATATTGTCTTCCTCAACCAGATCGGCAATCTCCACATTGGCACCGTCCCGGGTTCCCAGCGTCAGCGCACCGTTCAGCATAAACTTCATGTTTCCTGTCCCGCTGGCTTCCTTGCTTGCCAGTGAGATCTGCTCGGATATGTCGCTTGCCGGAATAATCAGCTCCGCTTCGCTCACATTGTAATTTTCAATGAAGCAGACCTGCAGATACGGAGATACCCTGGCATCGTGTTCAATGATATCCTGCAGACAGAGCAGCACATGAATGATATCCTTGGCAATCGTATATGCAGGTGCCGCCTTGGCTCCGAAAATACAGGTGATCGGCCGCTTTGGCAGATTTCCTTTGCGAATTTCCTTCAGTTTATAAATAATCCACAGCGCATTCATCTGCTGGCGCTTGTATTCATGCAGCCGTTTGACCTGCGTATCGAAGATACTGTTGGGATTGATTGCCACCCTCTGCTTGTTGCGGATATGTGTACACCATTCCCGTTTCTTTTCCTGCTTAATGTCCTGCAGATGTGCAATGACGTCCGCATCCTGTGCATAGGCATGCAGCTCTGCAAGGCGCTCATCCTGCCAGGAATCCATATGCAGCAGCTCCATCAGATACGTATACAGCTGTGTATTGCAGGCATGCAGCCAGCGTGTAAAGGTGATACCATTGGTTTTATTGTTAAATTTTTTAGGATACAGCTCATAAAAGGCATGCAGCTCGCTTTGCTTCAGTATCTCTGTGTGCAAAGCCGCAACCCCGTTGACGCTTTTTCCAAAATGAATATCCATATGTGCCATATGCATGCGATTGTCCGCATCGATCAATGCCACACCAGCTGCACTGCAGCGCTGATCTGCTGCGGTATCCAGTGCCTGCAGAATGCCGCACAAATGCGGAACTACGGTTTCCAGATAGGACATCGGCCAGGTTTCCAGAGCCTCCGCCAGAATCGTATGATTGGTGTATGCACACGTTTTTTCAACAATGCGCACCGCCTCCTTCATACGGATTCCCTCCTGCATCAGCTGATATATCAGCTCCGGTATGATCAGAGATGGATGGGTATCATTGATTTGAATCACGGCATGCTCATACAGTCTGTGCAGATCATGCCCCAGCTGCTTCTGTTCCTCCAGAATCATATGCGCACCGCAGGCTACCATGAAATACTGCTGGTAAATGCGAAGCAGTCTGCCCTGCTCATCACTGTCATCCGGATACAGAAACAGCGTCAGATTCCGTCGGATATCTGTTTTATCGAACTGAATGCCCTCTTTAACGATGCCCTCCTCAACACTTTCCACATCAAACAGATGCAGACGGTTCTTTTTCCCGTCAAAGCCGATAACATCCATATCGTAGCGCACCGGCTGCAGGGTACAGCATGGAAGCTTAACCTGAAAATCAACCGGCACCCTTTCAAACCAGCTGACCGTGTCGATCCATGCGTTTGGCAGCTCTGTCTGCTTATGATTTAGAAAGCGCTGTTCAAACAGGCCGAAGTGATAATACAGACCGATCCCGTCCCCGCACAGATTCAGCTCTGCAATGGAATCCAGAAAGCATGCGGCCAGTCTTCCCAGACCGCCGTTACCAAGACTTGGCTCCTGCTCAATATCCTGTATTTCCTTCCATGTACAGCCATATTCCCCGACAAGAGTCTTTACATCCTCCAGAGCATGCAGATGAATCAGATTGCTTGTCAGCATTTTTCCCAGCAAAAACTCTGCGGAGATATAGTACAGCTTCCGCTTTGATACAACAGGCTCCAGCTTTGCCATCTGCTTGCGCACCGCACGGTTGATTGCCTTGTAAAGTGTCCCGGCAGTTGGCTTGCATCCCGCTGCATTTCGTATATCCTGAATCAGTTCCTGTCTCATGAACGTCATAAATTGCCTCCTTTACACAAATATGTAAGCGTTTATCATTTATCAATATTTTAACACAAATCACTAAGGAATACGTGAAGAATTTAAAAAAAGTACAGTTTTTTCAAATTTCTGTACTTTTTATTCATTTTTCTGTGAATTTCGTGCTATCCGCATCGTATGTATACCTGTTTTGTATGATAATCACAAAGAAATGGACGGATTCGCAAGATATGCCTGCAAATATCCCTCTGCCATATGATAGATATAGTCCCGCACATTGATTTCTCCGTTTCGGATACACCAGTAATAGATTACCCCCCTGCTCATAATCAGCAGCTCCTCCAAAAGCTTTTCGATATCTGTATCCGTTTTCAGACAGCACTCCCTCACCGCGCGCTGCAAAAGACAGCGCAGACCGTCGGGCAGACCGCGTGCATTGGACGCAAAAAAGGTATTTCCATTGTCGATTTGCGCCTTGTACACATTTTTGATACTGTCAATCCCCATCGTTTCCGCATAGCCGCATTGCCCACACAGATACTGCAAAATCGCTTCCAGCGGCGGCAGCTGCCTGCAGACAGGCAGAATATCGTTCACGAAGACATCATCCACATCGCGGTACAGCTCCACAATGATGTCGGATTTCGTTTTAAAATGATGATAGAAGGCACCCACGGATATGTCCGCTTCTCTGCAGATCATGGATATGCTGAGCTCATCAAAGGTATGCTCACGCAGCAGTCCGGTGCATACAGTAAGTATATTGGAGCGCGTCTGCAATGCCTGTTCCTTCCGCGTTTGTTTTTTTTCCATCCAACTGACCTCCTGTGGGTAAAGCAAGATTCTGAAATTGCCTAATGACGATTCGCCTCAAAAGCTTTCTCCGGTATCCTCTTCACCCGATTTCCAGTTGATTATATCATACCTGACACAGACATACAAATCCTTTCAGCGAATGTATTCGGTAAGTGTTGACAACGCTTACATTGCCTGTTAGAATGAAACTAGATATTGACCGAACGTATTCGGTAAGGAGGACTTTATGACACATCATCGAGAGTTGTTTCAACCAACAGGCATTGGCTCCTGTACATTGAAAAACAGGATTTCCATGGCACCCATGGGGCCTGTCGGGTATGCGGATTCCTTCGGCGGCTTCAACCAGCGCCTGCAGGATTATTACGTAGAGCGCGCAAAAAACAACGTTGGTTTGATCATCACGGGTATCTGCTCCGTCGATATGAGTATCGAGGGCATCCCCGCAAACGGTCTGCCATGCCCGACAAGCAATCCGCTTGCTTTCATTCACAGTACCTATAGCATGAATGACCGCATTCATGCATACGGCTCCAAGATTTTTCTACAGCTGACCGGCGGTCTGGGACGCAGTGCCCTGCCCGGCTTTACGGCAAAGCATATCGCTCCAAGTGAAAACACCAACCGCTTTGATCCGCGTATCACACATCGTGAAATGACCAAAGAGGAAATCATGAATCTGATCAGGCGCTTCATCGAATCTGCGGCGATTGCGAAAAAGGCAGGCTTTGACGGTGTGGAAATCCATGCGGTGCATGAAGGCTACCTGCTGGATCAGTTCGCCATTGCTTTGTTTAATAAACGCAGTGATGAATTCGGCGGCTCTCTGGAAAACCGTCTGCGTGTTGCCACAGAGATTGTCAGGGGAATCAAAAAGGTCTGCGGACCTGACTTTCCTGTATCGCTGCGCTACAGTCTGAAGAGCTGTATGAAGGGTCTTCGGCAGGGAGGTCTGCCGCAGGAGGAATACTCGGAGGTCGGAAAGGATATCGAGGAAGGCATTGCAGCTGCGAAGATCCTGGTTAATGCCGGCTATGATGCATTGAATGTGGATGCTGGAACCTATGATTCCTGGTACTGGAATCACCCGCCGATGTATTTTGAAGACGGCATGTACCGCGAATTCGGAAGAATTCTGAAAAAAGAGGTCGACGTACCGATTATCTTAGCCGGGCGGATGGATGATCTGGATATGGCAGTGGAGGCATTGAAGGATTGCTGTGATATTATCAGCTACGGACGTCCGCTGCTGGCGGATGCGGAGTTCGCAGAAAAGGTCAGAACGGGAAGAACGGATGAAACCCGGCCATGTCTGGGCTGTCATGAGGGCTGTCTGGGAAGAATTGCCAATGGTCCGATTTGCTGTGCAGTAAATCCGGCGTGCGGACGTGAGGAAATTTACGGCATTACTGCAGCCTGTACAAAGAAAACCGTACTCGTTATCGGCGGCGGTGTTGCAGGACTGGAAACAGCACGGGTGTGTGCACTCAGAGGTCATTCTGTCATTCTGTGTGAAAAAAGCGATCAGCTGGGAGGTAACCTGATTCCCGGCGGTGTTCCGCATTTTAAACGCTATGACCGCAA
>ERZ791901.1193-NODE-1193-length-11824-cov-1.803042_pt1 | contig 11824 bp, 10 predicted proteins | sample MGYA00510150_ERZ791901 | MGnify/ENA primary metagenome ERZ791901 (study PRJEB30046, sample SAMN00792058) | human gut metagenome | study: EMG produced TPA metagenomics assembly of the A metagenome-wide association study of gut microbiota in type 2...
TGAGCCAAAGCCGGGTAATTGTACGAACGGAACGCATTAAAATTATCTGCGTTTATCTTACTCGTACGATTCCCCCTCAATAAATCATTCTCAAAAAAGATACAGACCTCCGGGACCAACGGTAAGCCGTTCTCCTTGGCAGCCGCTATCTCGATCGCCGTAATCAAGTTCTCCTTCCCATCGGTACGCAACATCCCGATCGGTAATTGCGATCCCGTAAGGATCACCGGCTTACTCAGGTTCTCGAGCATAAAACTCAATGCCGATGCCGTATACGACATTGTATCCGTGCCATGCAGTACCACGAAGCCGTCGTATTTCTGATAATTATCGGCGATGATTTTCACGATCTTCATCCACGAGTCCGGCCCCATCTCCGAGGAGTCCATCGGAGGATCAAACTGTATCGTGGCCACCGAATACCCCAGTTTCTTCAACTCCGGCATATTGTCCTTCAAATGCTGGAAATTAAACGACTCTAACACTCCAGTCTCCGGATTCTCGATCATACCTATCGTCCCACCCGTATATATCAACAGGATGGAAGCCTTTTCTTGTTGAGTATGCATGTCCATATAATTATGCAAAGTTAATAAATTATTCTTCTCCTTTCAACACCGGAACACTTATATGATATTTTACGGCGATTATACGTGCGAGGAACACGCTCAACGCCGATACGAACTGTATCATCGCCGCCGACATAGAAGTTTGCATACATATATAATATATCAAACCGCCAAAGACACAAGCCAACGCATAAATATCTTTCCGGAATATCAAAGGCTCCTCATTAATCAATATATCCCTCATCATACCGCCAAACGAGCCGGTTATGGTTCCCATCACGATCGCCACCCACATGGGGAACCCGAAATCCAAGGTCTTGGCGATACCTACCACCACAAACAACCCCAATCCGATAGCATCGAATATAAAAAATGTATTGTTCAAACGGATCACGTATTTTCGGAAAGCGATAACGAACAACAAAGCCAAGGCCGAGACAATCAAATAAGAGGCTTGTTCCATCCAAAAAGGCACCGCATTCAATAAAATATCACGAATCGTACCTCCTCCTACAGCGGTCACGACACCCACCACATAGGCGCCAAACCAATCAAATTGTTTCGCAGAAGCCAATCTTATGCCACTTATGGCAAACGCAAAGGTCCCTGTATAGTCACAAAAGGTGATAAAATCTATCATTTTGTTTTTTTCGCAAAAATACGGAATAGTTCGCAAATAACAGCATTTATAGAAAGAATACCTAACAATAATTTAAACCAAACGAATCCCTTAATGTTTATTATATATAAGTTTGCGGAGTGGTTATAACCGTAACCTATTGATTTTTATTTACAAAAGAGAATTGAGTTAGATGAGGATGAAAAAATGCATGTTGATCGGGTTGATCTGTCTGCTATCCAGCCAATGGATGTGGGGGCAACACTTCCCTCAGATGGATGCCCGCAATTACGTGAGCGACACGGCCCTTTTCATTCCACGCCGCCCTTGGTTGGCAGCAAGCGAGGTATTCGGAATGAACATGGCCGTCTGGACTTTCGACCGTTTCTTAATGAACGAGGATTTCGCGAAGATAAACGGACATACGATTAAGCAAAACTTCAAGACGGGGCCTGTTTGGGACACGGATAAGTTCTCTACCAATCTGGTGGCCCATCCCTATCACGGATCGTTATATTTCAACGCGGCCCGTAGCAATGGACTGAATTTCTGGCAATCCATTCCATTCGCGGCGGGAGGCAGCCTAATGTGGGAATTCTTTATGGAAACGGAACCGCCCTCCATCAATGACATGCTTGCCACCTCTTTCGGCGGTATAGAATTAGGTGAGATTACCTACCGGCTCTCCGACTTATTCATCGACAACCGCTCCCACGGGGCGGAACGTGTGGGACGGGAGATCTTATCCGGTTTGATATCTCCGATGCGGGCGATCAATCGTATCATCACGGGAGAAGCTTGGAGACACAGCAGCTCCAAGGGGCGTGTCTACACCTCGGTTCCCGTAAACTTCATCGTGGGTGTCGGCCCTCGCTTCCTTGCCGAGCAGGAAGGCTCCAAGCATGGCACTACGAGCATGCACGTATCCTTCAGGTTGGATTATGGAGATCCTTTCAATGATGATTTCTATTCGCCCTATGAATGGTTTCAGTTGAAGGCCGGGTTCGATTTCTTTTCGAGCCAGCCGCTCATCAGCCAAGTCAATGCCGTTGGGGCTATCTGGGGGAAACAGGTCTGGAGTAAAGGCCCTCGTAGTCTGGCCGCTGGAATCTTTCAGCATTTCGACTACTATGATTCCGAGTTAAAATCCAATAGTTCCCAAACGGTAGCTCCCTACCGCATATCGGAAGCGGCGGCGGTCGGTGGTGGATTGATCTATTACAAAAGAGGCACGCCGGACAATAAGGTAGATGTTTACGCCGAATTATACGGAACAGGAGTCGCCTTGGGCGCAAGCATCTCCGATTACCTCCGGCTGGAAGAGAGAGATTATAATCTGGGAAGCGGTTATAGCGTGAAAGCGTTTACCGGATTGGCCTACGATAAACGCTGGGCGTTCTTGATCGATTTGGAGAACTACCATATCTTCACATGGAAAGGATACGAGCCGGATATAGACTGGAATGCGGTGGACCCTACAAAGTTAAACGTACAAGGCGATGCCGGCAACGCACGTTTAACGGTATTTTCCACCACCTTAGCCTATATGTCCAAGCATAAATGGAATATTGCGTTGCGAAATCGTTATTTCTCCCGCCGTACCCATTATAAGTATCATAAAGATATAGATAGCTCCACGTATGATATTATGCTGACGCTTGGGTGGAGGATTTAATTCTTCCGCTCAAGCTCACGCAGATTCTCCATCTTCTTGCGCTGCATAAACTCATAGATGCCTTCCAAATGCTCCGTCACTTTTTGGTTTCCGAACTCATAGACCTTAGAGACCAGCCCATCCAAGAAATCACGGTCGTGGGATACGACGATCAACGTCCCGTCAAAGTCAAGCAACGCCTGCTTCAAGATATCCTTCGTCTTCATATCCAGATGGTTTGTCGGCTCATCCAGAATCAGCAAGTTCACAGGCTCCAACAATAGCTTAATCATGGCCAGACGTGTGCGCTCGCCACCGGAAAGCACCTTCACCTTCTTCGCCGAGTTCTCGCCGCCAAACATGAACGCACCCAGCAGATCCTTGATCTTATTACGGATATCGCCTTGCGCCACATCGTCTATCGTCTGGAAAACCGTAAGATTCTCATCCAGCAGGGAGGCTTGGTTCTGGGCGAAATAACCGATCATCACGTTATGCCCCAGCGTCAACGTCCCCTCATGCTCGATCTCTTTCATGATACACTTCACCAAGGTAGACTTACCCTCGCCATTCTTCCCGACGAAAGCGATCTTATCCCCTCGCTCGATCATCAGATTAGCGTTTCGGAAAACCGTATGATCGCCATACGCTTTCGAGACATTCTCGATCGTCACCGGATAAGAGCCCGAACGAGGCGAAGGCGGAAACTTCAAGCGCAAAGCCGAGGTATCTTCCTCGTCCACCTCCAAGATCTCCAGCTTCTCCAGCATCTTCACACGGCTCTGCACCTGCAAGGTCTTGGAGTACGTGCCCTTGAAACGCTCGATGAACTCTCTCGTCTCGGCGATCATCTTCTGTTGCTCGTCATAAGCCTTCTGTTGTTGCTCACGACGTTCCTTCCGTAATTGCAAGTATTGGCTATAGTTTACCTTATAATCATAAATCCGGCCCATCGTCACCTCGATCGTACGAGTCGTGATATGATCCACGAACGCACGGTCGTGGCTGATCACCACTACGGCCTGACCGTTATCGATCAAGAAATCCTCCAACCACTGGATAGACTCGATATCCAAGTGATTCGTCGGCTCGTCCAGCAAAAGGACATCCGGTTTCTTCAACAGTAGTTTCGCCAGCTCGATACGCATACGCCAGCCACCGCTGAATTCACTGGTTTGCCGGTCGAAATCCTCCCGTTTGAAACCCAGTCCCAACAAGGTTTTCTCTATATCGGCGTCGTAATTGATCTCCTCTATGGAATAGAATTTCTCGCTCAAGGTAGAGACCCGCTCGATCAGCTCCATATAACTATCCGACTCATAGTCCGTACGAGTCTCCAGTTGCTTATTCAATTCAGCGATCTCCGCCTCCATCTCGTGCAGATGGGCGAAAGCCTGCGCCGTCTCCTCGAAAACGGTACGGCCATCCTCCGTCATCAAATGCTGCGGCAAATAAGCGATCACGGTATCTTTAGGGGCGGACACTTTTCCACGGCTTGGCTCCCGCACGCCAGCCAATATCTTCAACAAGGTAGATTTACCGGCACCGTTCTTACCCATCAAGGCGATACGATCTTTCTCGTTAATCACAAAAGAAACATCCGAGAAAAGGGCGCTTCCACCAAACTCTACTGTTAGTCCGTCAACTGAAATCATATGTTTATCTTAATACATTATTATAATGAAGCCGCGAAGATAAGAAAAATCCCTTTCATTAGGGATGTACAGGAGATTTCATACGATCTTTCCGGAACAAGACTAGGAAGAAATTGGTTACCGACGCCGTCGGCAATATTTTCGACGCCGTCAGCAATATTTCCGACAGCGTCAGCATTATTGCCGACGGTGTCGGCAACCAATTGCATAAGGGACTAATCCCTTAAACTACCTTTAAAAAAAGCAGAAGCATCCACATATTTTCCAACAAAACGCTTGTTTTATAAACAGAAACTCCTATCTTTGCACCCGCTAATACAAACAGCTTAAATTAATTATTCAAACATGGCAACAAAAATTAGATTGCAAAGACACGGTCGTAAAGGTTACGCCTTCTACCAAATCGTGATCGCAGACAGCAGGGCTCCACGTGATGGAAGATTTATTGAAAGGATAGGTTCTTATAATCCGAACACTAATCCTGCTACAGTAGATTTGAACTTCGAAAGAGCTTTGTATTGGTTACAAGTAGGTGCTCAACCTACAGACACAACTCGTAACATCCTTTCTCGCGAAGGCGTTTGCTTGAAAAAGCATTTATTGGAAGGTGTTAAGAAGGGTGCGTTCGACGAAGCCGCAGCTGAGGAGAAATTCCAAGCTTGGTTGAAGAACAAACAAGCTTCCGTACAAGCTATCAAAGAAAAAGACAGCGAAGCAGCTAGAGCAGAAGCTAAAGCACGTCTTGAGGCTGAGAAGGAAGCTAATAAGGCAAAAGCAGAAATCGTAGCTAAAAAGAAAGCAGAATTGGCAGCAGCTGAAGCTGCTAAGCAAGCTGAGGAAGCAGCCGCAGCGGCTCCCGCTGAAGAAGCTCCGGCAACTGAAAGCGCTGAATAATTCGTGCGATGCCAAAATAAAAAAGAGGACATTTTTCAATGCCCTCTTTTTTTATGCCTTTTCCACCAGCTACCGGATCTTCCTAATGCGTATAATCGATCAGCCGGATGCCATCGCCTAAATCGTTCTGGATAACATCCTTCATCCTTTTGGCGAAAGGACAGGCATAACCTATCGGCGTCCCTTTTTGGATACAGGAAGCAAAAGCGATACTATCCGCCCCTCTATTCACCAACTCCCTCGCCCTTAATACGGCCTTTTTTCCGGGACAACCTCCGCAATTGATAAACCCGATGATCTCAATATCTTCCTCTACGCCCTCAAAGGCTCCCTTTTTCTCACGGATCATCCTAAAATCAGTAGTACCGGGGCAAAAATCCTCTGTTTGCATACATCTGATAATTCCTACTTTCATAAAGCATCCCTCCCAATTAAAAAAGCCGTAAAATCTAAAATTCTACGGCTTTCCGATCTATAAATGATGATTAACTAAGTCGTGTTACTTCTTCTTCAACAAGAAAGTATCGATCTGTTTCACAAACTCCTCACGGGGAAGAGCTCCCATCGATATCTGAGGCTGTCCTTCCTTAGGGATAAACAAGAACGTAGGAATACTTTGTATACCGAAAGCGGCAGCCAACTCCTTTTCCTTATCCACATTTACCTTATAAACTACGATATCATTCTTATACAGGATAGCCAAATCCCTTAAAATAGGAGCCACTTGCTTGCAGGGACCACACCAGTCCGCATAAAAATCGATGATACAAGGCTTATCACCTTCATATACCCATTTCGTTGCGTTCTTCTCGTAATTGAATACCTTTTGCAAGAACTCTGCCTTGTTCAAAGTAACGACCTCTCCCTTGGAGGCGGTACCAGCCTCACTTGATTTATCTGATTTAGCGGACATCGAGCAGCTTACTAATAGCAGCACAACCGAAACCAGCCATAAACTTTTCAACTTTCTCATATAGAAACCTTTTACTTGATTGATAAATTATTTGCTACAAAAATAGCAATAAAAAGGGGATTCCCACACATTCTATTCTTAAAAGAAAAGAATAAACAAAAAGAAAAAAAGCGCATAAGACTCTTGTATATTCCAAAAGAATGACTACCTTTGCAAAGCAATTAAACGAAACGTTTGATCGCAAAACATATTGGAAAGATGGCAGAGTGGTCGATTGCGGCGGTCTTGAAAACCGTTGAACCGAGAGGTTCCCGGGGTTCGAATCCCTGTCTTTCCGCAGAGAGTCCTGTAAGGCGAAAGCTTTACGGGATTTTTTGTTTTTGAGGCGTTTGTCCGGGCACAAACGGAAAGAGGTAGCGGGCATCGCTAGAATGAGAAAGTGTATAATAATATGGAAACAGGATCATTGCGGATAAGTGATATACGGCCGGATTTTATCTATATGATGGAACAAGCCGTGAAAGCCCCATCGGGGCATAATACCCAACCTTGGTTGTTTCGTGTGCAAAAGGATAGGATACAGATTCTTCCGGATATGAGTAAGTCCCTTCCGGCCGTAGATCCGGATAACCGTGAGTTATTTATTAGCTTAGGATGCGCCACCGAGAATCTTTGCATTGCGGCTGAGGCAAAAGGATATACTCCGCTACCGTTTTTTTCAGGATCGGGGGAGATCACCGTACTCTTGTCGGAGGCATCGATGATTAAGGAGACGAGTGGGCTTATCGAGGAAATTTCGGTGAGACAGACGAATCGAGGCATATATTCCGGGGAAATGATTCCATCGGATCAACTGAGCTATTTGAGGAATACGCCTTTGGAGGAAAATATCAGTCTGCATTTGTGGTCGAAAGGAGAGTGGGAGTTCGATACGCTTTCTTCTTATATATTTGCGGGGAATAACCGGCAAATGAACGATCATCTGTTTAAACGAGAGCTGAAATCATGGATGCGTTTTAATAAGAATCATGTACGAGCTACATCGGACGGCCTGAGTTATGCGGTGTTCGGGGCGCCGAATCTTCCCCGTCTTATCTCAGAGACAATCATGGGAAGTGTCTTGAAAGCCGGCATACAAAATAGGGGAGACAAGAAGAAGCTGGACTCTTCTTCTCATTTAGCCTTGTTCGCCTTACGGATAAATACGCTACCGGAATGGTTTGCGCTAGGCCGGAGTTTGCAACGTTTTCTTTTGAGAGCTACGGAAAAGAATATCGCTTTCGCCTTTTTGAACCAGCCTTGTGAGGTGCGTGATCTTTCCGGTTTGCTGGCGAAAGACTTGTCTTTCACCAACGAGATTCCAGCCTTGATCCTCCGTCTGGGATACGCCAAGCGGAAAATGCCGTACTCACCTCGAAAGTCTTGGCGTGAGAGGCTGGTTCCGTAATGGCTAAGTCAGATAGCGAGTGCCCTCGTTCATGCCAGCTTGCACGGGATATGCCAAGACGAAACTGTTTGCCTGAAAGTATTTGTTGAGGTACTTGGGGATACGGGCCATGGCGGGAGCGTAGGAAAGTCCTTCCTTGCGGCTAAGGATAATCCACATCGTGTCGTCCGGTTTTATATCCCGGAAAACGATCAGGAAGTCATCCCAGTCGTTGAATTCGATATAACTGGCTTCTCCGCTTTTCTTGGCTAATAATTTCTTTAAGGCATTCAAGGTCGCTTCCGAACCGTAAAAGACTGTCGCTGCACCTGTGTTCTGGGTCACGTTTCGTAACCGGAAGATGATTTGGTTGAAACCGATTTCTTTTTCGGCCAATTCCGGGATGATGATCAGATGCCGTCTAACAGTAGAGATGGGTTGTGCGGGCTTGTATATGAATGTACTTACACTACTTTCCGCCAATACGCTTTCCACGATATGGCCTAGGAAGGCCGCCGGTATATCTTTTTCCTTGTGCAATCCCACTACCAGATCTGTGATCTCCCGCTCTTTTACCACGCTGGCGATAGCATTCGATACGCTTAAGTCATATCTTAATAAATCTTTCATCCGGGTATCCGTGGCGGCAGCCGTATTGACTGCGGTCTGTAGAACCCTGCGGGATTGTTTTAACGCTTTCTCGTCTGAATGATGGTTATCTATCACTTTTAGGGCAAACAAGCCGTTCTTGTTTTGGGGAGATTTGATCGCCAAGCTGAGGTTGACCAGCTCTTCCACGGTCTCTTCATTGCTGACCGGTATCAAGATATGCTCTGATTCTTTTTTGTTTTCCTCCTTATCGGATATATCTTGGGCCGCTATGTTATGAGCGCCTTTTTGGGCGGCGAAAGAGGCGATGGTGCAAGTGACAAGTATCATCAGGATCGTACCGTTCAACACGCTCTCATTTAATAACCGGATTGGTTCCCCATTAGCGTCTGTTCCGGTGATTACGTTATATCCGACCATCACGGCGGCCAATGTAGCGGCGGCTTGTGCGTTACTTAAGCCGAAAATAACGCTTCGCTGATCTGTGGACAGATGGAAAGTCTTTTGGGTCATCCAAGCGGCTATGTATTTGGCGGCCGTAGCTACGATAATCATGATAAGCCCAACTTTAATGGTCTCGAAACTGGTAAAGAACGTACGATAATCTATTAACATACCTACGCCCAACAAGAAGAATGGGATGAATATGGCATTTCCTACGAACTCGACACGATTCATCAAGGGTGAGCTTTGCGGGATAAGGCGATTTAGGGCTAGTCCGGATAAGAACGCCCCGATGATCGCCTCCATACCCGCTACCTGAGCTAGGAAAGATCCCAGAAATACCATCACCAGCACGAATATATACTGTGATATATTATCGTGTACATGCTTAAAGAACCAACGCCCAATGAAAGGGAAACCGAATAATACGATTAACGCAAATATCAAGATGGAAACCCCCAGACGAATCCAAAACATATCGTTGACCTGTCCGGTGGCCATGCCGACAATGATCGTTAGGACGAGCAATGCCAAGGTATCAGTGATCATCGTTCCTCCTACGGTGATACTGACAGCTTTGTTTTTGCTGATACCCAGTTTACTGATAATCGGATAGGCGATCAATGTATGGGAGGCGAACATACTGGCGAGTAAAACGGAGGTCAATACGTTGAATCGCAGGACCCATATTCCGACAACCGTTCCTAGGATCATCGGAATGAGGAATGTGTACATGCCGAAAGCTAGGCTTTTCGTACTATTTCTCTTAAAATCCGCCATGTCGATTTCCAATCCGGCGAGAAACATGATATAAAGCAATCCCGCCGTCCCGGACAAGATAATGCTGCTATCCCGTAATACGAGATTAAAGCCGTGCGGTCCGATAATTGCGCCGGCAATGATCAGTCCAAGCAGGTGAGGGATTCTCAGCTTGTTTAATAAAAGGGGAGCGGCCAGGATAATTAAAAGAATCAAGAGAAATTTTAATACCGGGTCCGCTAAGGGCAATGTGAAATCTATTGTCGAGGCTAATACCATATGCGTAATTTTTTCGTTATAATTTGAAACAAAAATAATAAGAATTTGCGGAGATTGCAGCGTTTACGCCAACTTTGCATCTTCTTTTATAGATAACAATAAATGTGTGAGTTTTATAAGTTAAAGTATATGTAAATCTTGGGACATTAGCGTGAACCGATTATATTTGTACATACATTGCATTGAGTTTATTGTTATAAAACTAAAAAGCGTTTAAACCCTTTGCATAAAAGGGTGTCAAACATGAAAAGAGAAAAATATTTATTTAATGTAGAGGAGAAACAAATATGAAACCCATGAAATTAACATCTTTAGTGATGATGCTTCTGATCGCGTTTAGTGCCGCGGCTCAGGAGGAGTTCTTTGATGATGTGTATTTCTCTTCCAAAAACAAGAAAAAGAAAGAACAGGTTGAAGAGAAAAAGGTTGTTCAGCCGAAACAGGAGTCTAGGACCCTGGTCGCTACAGCCAAGAGCCAAGCTTCTTCAGACAGCCGGGATGTGGATGAATATAACCGTCGTTATACATCAGTCGAGGTGGAGGAGCCTTATCGTGAGGATGATTCCGTTATCTATGAGGATAGCGATGAGAATGAGTCTTCTTCCGAGCGTCGTTCGGATACTGAATATACGGAACGTATCATTCGTTATCATTCGCCGAGTAAGATTACGATCGCCGGAGCGGATCAAGTCGATTTGTATCTGAGTGACGGATATTATGGTTACGGCTATGATACGGATTATTCGAACGGTAGCGCGAACGTGAATTTTAATATCAATGTCGGCAACGGCTGGGGCTCGCCTTGGTATACAGGTTGGTACGATCCTTGGTTCTATAGCTATAGCCCTTGGTGGACTTATTCATCTCGCTTCTACGGCCCGTCTTGGGGATTCGGCTGGGGCTGGGGAGGCTTTTATGCCGGCTATTATAGTCCGTGGTACGATCCATGGTATGGCCCGTCTTGGGGCTGGGGTGGAGGCTATTGGGGTGGCCATTGGGGACATCACCATCATTACTATCCCGGTTACTACTCGACTCCAAGTAGACATTATTCAAACGGACGTTCCTCTTATCGAGATAATCGCTCTTATGCGAGTGGCAGAGGTTCCGGTTATACAGGTGGGCGGAGCAGTGGCTCTTCTTCCTTGAGAAATTCAGGATCGACTACAAGACCTTCGTCTTCAAGTTCATTGAGCAATGGACGTGCGGGATCTACCCGTAGGGAATCTGCTATATCCTCTGGTGCGGGACGTCGTTCCTCTTCTTCTGTTAGAAATTCGGCAACGACAAGAAGTAGCTCGGGCATACGTAATAGCTCGGCGAGAACAAGGATTTCCAGAAGTAGTTCTGGAGCCGCATCTTCTTCCGGACGTCAATATTCAGCTCCGGTAACACGTTCCTCTTCTAGGAGCAGTAGCGATTTCTCAAATAGTCGCTCTTCTTCCAGTCAATTTAGAAGTTCCTCTCCTTCTCGTAGTAGTTCGGTAGGTTCTTCTTCCGGTAGCTTCGGTGGAGGTCGTTCTAGTGGAGGCTCTGTTGGTGGCGGAGGTGGCCGTGCCGGTGGTGGTCGCAGGTAAAAGTGTTAGGTTGATAAAATTAGAGATACGATGAAAAGGATAGGAATTATAATGTCGGTGCTTGCCCTGTGTGGCGGCACCGCTTTTTCGCAGTCACAGTTGGATGCCTTTAAGTATTCCCAGACGGAGTTGAATGGTACGGCTCGTTATTTAGGAATGGGTGGTGCTTTTGGTGCGTTAGGTGGTGATATTTCCGCTATGAATACGAACCCGGCAGGCTTGGCGATTTATAAAAGCTCGGAGGTGGTTACGACATTGAGTTTGTCTTCGGCCTCGGCGAAGACCGATTGGCTTGGTTCGAAGGTGGATAACAGCCGTACGAAGGTGAGTTTCGATAATATCGCTTACGTAGGATATTTCCCGACAGCGAATGATGAGGGTATCGTGAGCTGGAACGTTGGTTTCTCTTATAATCGCTTGAAGAAT
>ERZ791901.1212-NODE-1212-length-11671-cov-2.021436_pt1 | contig 11671 bp, 10 predicted proteins | sample MGYA00510150_ERZ791901 | MGnify/ENA primary metagenome ERZ791901 (study PRJEB30046, sample SAMN00792058) | human gut metagenome | study: EMG produced TPA metagenomics assembly of the A metagenome-wide association study of gut microbiota in type 2...
CGCCGACCAGATATTTAATTTTATACCCCTTTGCTGTTTTTTCATACCCGCTGATGTACAGCATCTGCAGGTAGCGAAGGGATGGAACATGCATACAGCCGCACATATTGTAATCCAGTGCCCCAATGCGTACAACACGCAGATCATCGCGGTCAAGGTTTTTACCCTTGGCCATTTTGCTTGCCTCTACCCTTGTCGGATACTGTATACTGACTTCAAGATCATCGCGAATCAGACCATTGCACAGAACCTGCAGCTCAAATGCCATCTTATCGGTGAAATCCTCAAAGCTGAATTCAATATCATTTTCCTCATCCCCTACATGATGAGCCAGTGTCTCCACCTTATAAACATTGCCGAGAACCGCACTGATCAGATGCTGTGCCGTATGAATCTGACATTTACGGAAACGTTCATGCAGGTTCACACTCATAAAGACCGTACCCTCAAGTCGGGTATCCAGAAGGTGCCACATATGACCTTCCTCATATTTCAAATCCAGTACCATGTGCTCGTCGATCATACCGATATCACTGGCCATTCCGCCGCCTTCTTTATAAAAGATGGTATCCTTGCAGGCATGCCAGAAGAGGCCGTTATCTTCCCGGACTTCCAGAACCTTGGTGGAAAGCTCCGTTGTAAAGCAATTATCATACAGTTTGTTGATCATAAGTATCCTCCTTTTCCAGTGTATTTTCTTATATTCTACCACACTTTTGTGTCTTTTTCTCAAGAAACTCATGTAACTAACACGTTATCTCATGATATAATGGTATGCGTCAGGAGTTGATGAAATGAATCAGGTAGCGAAACATTGGAAGGACTATGAATGCATCGATGCCGGCAGCGGGGAAAAGCTGGAGCGATGGAAGGATATCATACTGCGCCGCCCCGATCCGCAGGTGATCTGGCCGATGGAGGAAAACAGCATGTGGAATTCACCGCATGCACATTACCACCGTTCAAAAAGCGGTGGCGGTAGCTGGGAATATAAAAAGAAATTCAAGGATAGCTGGACGGTCTCATATGGCGATCTGCGCTTTAAGGTTTCTCCAACCGGATTCAAGCATACCGGCCTGTTCCCCGAGCAGGCTGCGAACTGGGACTGGATGATGGATACGATTCAAGGCAGCGGACGTGAGGATTTGCGTGTGCTGAATCTGTTCGCCTATACCGGCGGGGCAACCATGGCATGTGCCAGTGCGGGAGCGGCAGAGGTCGTACACGTTGATGCCAGCAAGGGTATGGTGAACTGGGCCAAGGAGAATATGATGCTCTCCCATCTGGAGAATCATAAAATACGGTTTATCGTGGATGATGTGCTGAAGTTTGTTGCCCGTGAAAAAAGAAGAGGCAGAACCTACCATGCTATTATCATGGATCCGCCAAGCTATGGCAGAGGACCGAATGGAGAAATATGGAAAATTGAGGAACAGCTGTATCCGCTGATCTCCGCATGTATGGAAATACTGGATGAGAACCCGCTGTTTTTCCTTGTGAATTCCTATACCACCGGATTTCCGCCAACTGTTTTATACAACCTGCTGCGTACCACCGTTGGTAAAAAGCACAGGGATGGTCAGATTGATGCCGGAGAAATCGGTCTGCCCATTACAGCCACAGACAGTGTGCTGCCATGCGGAATCTATGGAAAATGGGTTAGCAGTAAGCGATGAAAGCATTGTCAAAATACCATATGAATTACGTTTGCATGTTTATGAATAAAGGAATCCGAATTGCTATGTGTATACAATAGCTCTGGATTCCCTTTTTTTTATTATTTCAGTATCTTCCTGCGTCTTTTATCATTTGATAGTGTAAGCAAATCATGAGCAAAAAATGAAAAAAAGCAGATTGCATGGAATTACAATCCGCCTGTCTACTTCAGATAAGACTTCCAGATATTCAGCTCACGCTGAGCACTTTCATGGGAATCGGATGCATGGATCACGTTGTTCACCAGGCGTACAGCTGCAGATGCCTTTTCATAGCTGTCATCGCTGTATTTCCCGCGGATCGTATCTGCACCGGCATCCTGCGGATTGGTTTTCCCTGCAAGTGTCCGTGTAAGCGTGATAATATCGTCACTTCCCTCATAGCTGACCTCCATCGGCATGATGGTATGCGGTCCGTCATAATAAAAGGAATTAAAAAGTTTTCCCGGGAAATTAAAATCCTTACTCATGGAATCGATCACACCTGCGTAATGATCAATCAGCGTCTTCATAACACCCATTGTAACCGTAAGTGTACAGCTTTTCTCAATCACGAGTCCATGAGAGCGCAGCTCCCTAAGAACCTCCTGTGCATGTCCGCCTGCAAACGCATCCGGCTTCAGCATCAAAAATGTTTTCTGTTTCATAGTGACCTCCTGTTTTTCTTTAGTATACACCATTATTTCAGAAATTTGTATCCCCTGTCCTGCTTCCGTACAAAAGGGTTACTGCTTGTGGATATACGTAATCATATCAGCGATGATTTCCACGCGGTTAAAGGGTGTGATCAGATAATAGCCATCGATATAGGGCCGCATTTCATCCATGGTTTTACAGCTGATATCTACTGCCAGTTTCTGTGCCTCCTTTCGCGTTGTTCCTTCATACATTGCGACGATTTCTTCATCCACTTCGATTCCGGAAATTTCATTGTTCATATACACCGCATTGCGATGGGATACAATCGGCAGAACACCGCCCAGAATATAGGCCTGCAGCTCTTTTCTTGCTCTTTTCAGATTGAAAAGGGCCTGCCGTGAATGTACCGGCTGTGTTAGAAAGCCTTCCATTCCCTGCGTGACCTTGCGCTTTGCTTTAGCAAGCTCAGCTTCGAAATTGACAGCGTTCAGATTCAGTGCTCCAAAAACCATAAAGGGACTGGTGAACATCGTTTCATTCAGATCACGGATATAGCCTGCCAGAATCTGCGAATTGAAATTGAAGACTCCCTTGACCTCCTGACGGTCCTCACTGGGAATCGGATCGCCTGTAACAACCAGTACATTGCGAATCCCTTCAATCTGCAGACCGAACAGCAGTGCCTTTGTCGCATTGATATTGCGGTCACGGCAGGTCATATGCGGTATGACATCCAGACCCAGCTCCCGATGCAGCTTGCAGGCAATCAGTGAGCTGTCAACACGGGCACGGGCAATCGGACAGTCCGCGATGGTTACAGCATCCACTCCGGCTTCCTTTAGAAACTCCACATGATTCATAAAGCGTTCAATTTCACAATTCGCCGGCGGATCGAATTCCACTGCTATGACCGGCTGCTTTCTCTGCAGCTTTCTGCGCAGGGGATTGTGATCCTCCTGTGGAATACGCTGTGTTTCCTGTGCCGGCTGCTGTACCTTTTGTATGATCTTATGCTCCTGCAGAGCTTCCCTGGTCTTTTGAATGTATACCGGTGTTGTTCCACAGCAGCCTCCCAGCAGCCTTGCACCCTTTTGCCAGATTTCCCGCATTTCCTTTGCGAAGTATGTCGAGCTGTCTCTGAAATAGGTTCTGTTTGCCAGAATGGTCGGATATCCGGCATTTGGCATGATCAGAATCGGCTTTTGTGTTCGATCGATGGAATCCAGCAGTCGCTTCATATGCATCGGACCGCACACGCAGTTCAGACCGCAGGCATCCACATGCTCATCCGCAAGACAATCCTGCAGCAGACGACTCATTGCGATTCCCTGACGGCTGTATCCATCTGCTGTAACCGCAAAGGATACAATAATACAGGCCTGAGGACACTGTTCTTTGATATACGAGGTTACCGCATGCAGCTCCTGCGTATTCAGCAGCGTTTCAAACAGGAAGCAATCCGCCCCCTCCGCAAGAAACACATCCACGATTTGCTGATACTGCTGTGCCAGAGATACATTTTTCTGTTCCATGATCGGCCCGATATCCGCAAATACCTTCACCTTGTCTTTGGCTGCTTCCTTAGCTATGCGATAGCCCTCCTGAAGAATGCGCCGTATCATCTCCCAGCTGCATTCCAGATGCTGTTCATTCGCGGAAAAGGTGTTCGTCTTAATGGCATCCGCGCCTGCCTCAATATACTCCTGATGAATGGCCGCAACCCGCTTTGGATGGTTTAGATTTGCCATTTCACACGGCTTTTGATCCTCTGCATAGCGCTGTGCATAATATGTGCCAAAGGCCCCGTCAAACAGCATATATCCCTGAGTATTCAAATAGTTCTCAATCATCCCAGCACCTCCTTAGCGATGTCCGCGCTTTCCTTTGCATCCCTGGCATAATAGTCCGCATGAATCTGCTTTGCATAGTCGGCAGATACAACAGCTCCACCCACCATGATTTTACACTCATGCCCACTCTCATGCAGTGCCTGTATCGTTTCCTCCATGGATTTCAGTGTTGTAGTCATCAGCGCACTCAGCCCAATCAGACGTACCTGTTCCTTAATAGCGGTTTCCACCACAGTCTCCACCGGTACATCCTTTCCCAAATCAAATACCTGATAGCCGTAATTCTCCAGAACAACCTTGACGATATTCTTTCCGATATCATGGACATCCCCCTTGACCGTTGCCAGAATGATTTTCCCTTTGGATATGGATTCCAGTCCGCCTGCCTGCACGGAGCGGCGTATCTCTTCAAACGCACACTGCGATGCTGTTGCGGCATTGATCAGCTGCGGCAGATAGATTTCTTTTTTCTCATAGCGGGCACCGACCGCATCCAGTGCCGGTATCAGATGCTCATTAACTATCTGCAGCGGTTCTTTTTCTGACAAAAGCTTCGTACAGAGCTGCCGTGTTTCTTCCTTCAGCCCGCGCATGATGCTTTCTTCAATATTTATATGGACAGATTCAATGCGGCTTTCCACCCTCCCGCTTCTGCTGTGCATATATGCGGATATACTCCTGCGAATCAACATCGATTCCCTGCAGGACACGGTAGCTGCGCACGGCATCCATCATCGCCGCCTGATTCGGATTCATGATCGGCATACTCAGTCCGGCCTGCATCGCCATCGTAAGAAAGCTCTGGTTCAACAGAATACGGGATGGAAGGCCAAAGGAAATATTGGATACACCCAGCACCGTATGTACACCGAGCTGTTCGCGAATCGCTGTTAAAGCCTGCAGGGTTTCTTTGGCACCGCTTTGCTGGGCGGAAACCGTCAGTGTCAGGCAGTCCAGAAAAACCCTCTCCTTTGCGATACCGTAGCGCTGTGCAGTTTCTACAATGCGTGTCCCGATTTCCAAACGCTTCTGTGCACATGCAGGGATACCGTCCTCATCCATGGTCAGTCCAACCACATTGGCACCGTATTTCTTCACCGCAGGCAGAATACTTTCCATAACCGCCGCTTCCCCATTCACGGAATTTACGATAGCAACACCGTTCACTGCGCGTAGGGCCGCGCGGATCACAGCCGGATCGGTGGAATCAATCTGCAAGGGAAGATCGATCACGGATTGCAGCTCCTTAATCACCTCCACCATCATTTCTTTCTCGTCGATACCCGGCAGTCCGACATTCACATCCAGAATATCGGCTCCTCCTTCCACCTCTTCCATGGCGATCGCGAGAATTTCATCCATACGATGCTCCTGCAGGGCAGCCTTCATGCGCTTATTTCCTGTCGGATTGATGCGCTCTCCAATTACATGCACATCCTGTATACGCAGACATTTGGTCGGTGTACAGGCATAAGAGCCAATGCGCCGCTTACGTTTTTCTACAGCGATTGTTTTTGGAAGGGTATTCTTCAGCTCCTGTATAAACTGAGGGGTCGTACCGCAGCAGCCGCCTACATAGGCAAGGGGAAGCTTTGTATATGGCAGCAGCATGCGTGCATAGGCAGCAGCATCAATGCTGTAGGTATTCGTTAACGGATCGGGTAGTCCGGCATTTGCCTTGATGATCAGCGGCAGATTTGTCATCGCTGCAAGCTCCTCAGCAATCGGAAGTATCTGATCCGGTCCAAGAGAGCAGTTGATTCCAATGGCATCCGCTCCCAGCCCCTCTGCACATAAGGCAAAGCTGGCCGTTGTACAGCCGGTAAAGGTTCGATGATCTGCCTCAAAGCTCATGGTCACAAAAACCGGAAGCTGTGTATGCTCCTTAGCTGCAAGAATAGCCGCCTTCACCTCATACAGATCACTCATGGTTTCAAATATAACCAGATCTGCACCTGCCTGTTCCCCTGCAACTACCTGCTGGCGGTACAGCTCATAGGCTTCCTCAAACGGAAGATAGCCATTTGGCTCAAGCAGCTCTCCGATTGGTCCGATATCCAGTGCAACCTGAACGCCGTTTCTTCGTTTCGCGGCTGATTTTGCCAGCTGTACCGCTCTTGTTATGACTTCCTCCACCGTATACTGTGACTTGCACAGCTTTTTGGCATTTGCTCCGAACGTATTTGTATAGATAATATCGCTGCCACTGTCAATATAAGCCGCATGCACATCTTCAATGATTTCCCCATGCTCCATCATGAACAGCTCCGGAGAAGCTCCGGCAGGCAGCCCTTTGTCCTGCAGCTGTGTACCCATGGCACCATCCAGAAACTGGATTTTATTTTCAATTTCCACAGAATTTCCCTCTCTTTCGATAGGCACACTGCTTCACCAGTTGGCAGTGCCCGCACCCGCGCAATACAGCGGGCTGTATCCGATCCGCAATGCCGATAATAGCGGTAACGCTTTTCATCGGTACCAGCAGACTGCTTTCATTCACATGAAGTCCAATACGCCGTTGTGCATCCAGCGCCTGAAGAAAGGATGCCTGCAGGGTGATCGGCAAATCACCATAACCGCATGAATAGCGGTCTGTCAGATAAGGATAGCTTTTCTGCAGCTCCTTTTGCAGATTATCGCAGACAGCCTCGATGGCTGCACTGGCACACCTGTAAAACAAAACAGCCTTCATCATATCCTGTACCTGCAGCTTTTTCATTTCCTTATCGATCCGTGAGCCAAGCGTTGCCGCCATGAATATACAGGCATGACTTTCCTTCAGCAAACGCTGTATGTCACTTCCTATAAACTGCACACCGCTATCCACAGGCTGCGCATCATGCAGTCCGAATACACGATATACGACACGCGGTTCACTGTATCGCAGAACCAGCTGTTTCATTTCCTTCAACACTGATCGTGTCTGTTCATCAGGATTGTTTTCCCCATACCCTAGAAAATGCAGGATTTCTTCTTCGCTGATATCTGTTAATTCCCTACGCATAAACCGCACCCTCCTTATAAATAAAAAAGCTCTCCCCCATAGGACGAAAGCTGTATTTCGTGTAACCACCTATTTCATATCCGCCACTGTCAGCGAATTCTCTTCAGTACGCCGGAAGCATCCGGTTATACCGCAGTGCTGTAACGGGCACTTTCCCGTCATGAACTCTGATTGCCCATGCAACTCCAAGACCATCTTCCTCAGGGCTTCCCTGTTTTCTTCCACCATATCCGAAAACTCTCTGTAAGCTTCACCCTGCATACTCTTCTCTTCCTTGTCTTTGATTTGTTACATTTTATCATGATAATGTTTTCACGTCAATGAAAACAAATGAAAAAAGCAGAGCAATCTGCCTATTTCTCCATAAACTCCCGAATCATATCCAGGCGGTTTTTTGTGTCCTCATATCCCAGATCAAACCAGCGTCCCAGCAGCTCTTTATCATGCGTATAGCGTGTAACCCCATAATCTGCACTTGGACGAAGAACAATTGCATTTCCCTGTTCCTCCAGCTCCTTTACAATCTGCCACTGCTTCTGATAATTGATATGGCGGATTTTCAGATTCTCACGGATAGTTTTATTCCCCGGATACATTAGCTTCGCCAGCTGAATCTGCCATCCAGGTGCCGGTTTACGCACATAATTTTCTTCCTTGGTGGAAATGAATACATGCTTCGTATTTCCCTGCCGAATGCTCTGCTCAATCGGAATCATATCAACAAGCCCGGCATCCATATACGTATGTCCGCGGAATTTATACGGCCGTGTAAGCAAAAACAGGGCACAGCTCGCCTGCATCAGAATCTGCTCTTCCGGATCAAAGTATTCCTTTGGAAAATATTCCACCTCATTGGTATCCATATTATATACACCGATATCCAGTAATGTTTTGTTGTTCATAAAGGCTTCATAGTCAAGGGGAGCATGCTTCTCGATGAATTTGCATACGTAACCGATGCCGAACACACCCTTTTCATGAATCAGAGGAGATACACCGATTGCACCTGATTCACATGCCGCATCCACTCCTGTGACACGTAGACGATCCTTCTGTTTTGCGACAAACGGCAGCAGAACCTCTGCACCGGCACTGATTCCAACGGTATATGGAAATTCAATATCATAGTCCAGAAAACACTGCAGAACTCCACAAGTATATGCAGCCTTTGTGCCTCCGCCTTCGCAAATCAAACCAATTTTTTCTGCCATTTTTCTACACCTCGCAGCCCTTTCATTATACTATGAGCTGACGGTAAGGTAAAGAAATAATTTACCTGTAACTGTAAATAAGACATTCAAAAGAAATCGTTTATCCGTCATTCTGTTTTCAGATGAAGCAGTGTGTAAAAGCCGATCAGAGCTTTATCCCACAGTGATATGCCGTGCTGATAAAGTCTTGCTAGCAATAAAACATTACATACTTCTGTTCCTGAACAGCTCGAATCAACAAATGCTCAGCCGTTCGCAAGCTCTCTGTTATGTAGCCTTTTTCATAAGCAGGATCTGTATACAGCTGCAGTGGAAACAGTTTTATCCATGCATAAATATTTTTTTCAACCTGAAGCTCATGCAGAAGCTCCCTTATTTCCTGCCATGAGCGTATGATCAGGTAGCGTCTGTCCAGCATATGGTCAGATATCTTTTCAGCGATAGGAAACTCCTGTATATCGATCAGGTGTTTATGAAAGGATTCTTCATGTAATACCTGATGGCTGATATGTTCATCCTCCAGCTCCATCAACCGGTTTGCTATAACATCATCGATAATAAAAAGTGCACTTGTATTTTTCATGTTTCCTCACTTCCTTTTTTCCATTATATATATTCGAAAATTAGTTTTTGGTTAGATACACTGATATAAAAAGAAAACAGCCACATTCATGACTGTTTTCTAATCTTTATGAGCGAGCGGTTTCTGTATTGTTTTTGTTATCATCCAGTTCTTTCCACTTTCTGCCAAACAGAACGAAGATTACCTGTACGATTAGGAAGGCTGCCATAAGCAGTGTCCATCTGTCAACCAGAACCATCGCAAGTGTAATATCCTCCGTAAGGAAGAATGCTATTACAGAGACAACTGCTGTTATCGTGCTTGCCACACGCAGCCATTTTCTTCTCTTATAGCCTTTTGACTGTTCTTCATCATTTCTCATTGCGGAAGTTTTTTTCATCTTCCTCCTCTTCCTCCTTCTTCAGCTTGGATAACAGAAGGAACAGACCGAGAAGTACCGTACCACCGGCACAGATCAGATTGATCAATGCCCATTCATTCTGTGAGCCGCCGCCTTTCGGAGTTGGATTTTCCTGAACCTCTGTGCTTTCTCCACCCTGCGGCTGATCAGGATCATCTTCATTCACAATCGGTCCTGGATTCGGTGCCGGTGTCGGAGCTGGTGTCGGGATGACCGGTACGACGATTGGAGGAGTAATTGGATTCACAGGAATCTGAGGAGCTGCTGGTGCTGCCGGTATCGGAGTACCTGGATTTTGTGGTGTTACTGCAGGAGGCGTAGGTGTTACCGGCGTTGGAAGTATCGGAGCTACAACCTCTGCAAAGCCTGCAGTAAATACGGTATCCTCAGTGAAATAGGTGTTTCTCATAGCGTCTGTATTCACATAAGCATTGCCATTTGCTGTCCAGCTCATAAAGCTGTACCCATCATTTGCAATAGCATCTACCAATGCCTGCGGTCTTACTGCTGCTGTTGTATCGTTACCCGGACGGGTAACATATTCTACGGTTGTTCCTGTAACGGAGCCATTGGTATCCGCAACATATGCAAAGCGTACCTGATATTTATCCGGTGTACCATCCGGTGTTGTATCCGGATTCGGCAATCCGCCTCTGGTATCCGCAGAATAGTATACGTTGACGGTTACATGCTCACTTTCAACGACCTTTGTATCTGCAACTGTAAACACATATCCCGGAATGCTGATTCTGTGGGCTTCACCATACAGATAGGTTCCATGCTCGATATCATTTACCGTTATAGCAGGCGCGAGTTCTTCCCCTGTATCCTCATTGAGGAAACGAACAGCTGCAGTATAGGTATTGATTGCATAATTGGCCGTGAATACAGCCCCTTCGCTTGTAATTTCCATCCCCTGCTTCGGAGTCTGCGGAGTCCAGTTTACAAAGTGATATCCACTGTTCGCTGTAGCAGTTGCAATCTGATTTTGTGTAAGTCTACCGGTTCCGTCCTCAGCATAATTTCCCTGCTTATCATAGAGAGTGACATATGTCTTGTTGAAGCTGACGGTTCCGTTTACTGCTGCGAATGAAACCTCTGCCTGATATTTATCCGGTACATTGTCAGGCTGCTCAGGATCCGTTGAATCTGAACCATGATGATCTTCTTCAAAGCTTGCGTAGAATACAGTATTACTATGGATAATATACGTACTTGGGTCATTGATTTCTATACCTTCAGGGTGATTTACATCCCTTACTATCCATTTATCAAACGCATAGTTCAAATTAGCCGTAGGCACTGGCATTGCAAATCCTGCGATATTGCCAATCCTTGTATTTGCAAGTATACCACTATATAAGGTAGTACCTGTAAGTGTACCATTTGCCTCTGCTACAAAGTTCACATTATATGTTTCTTCCTTATAATCCGGCTTTCCGTTCCCGTTGGTATCCTTTGCGAATTCAGCGTATACCACAGTATTTCCTGTTACCTTATAGGTCCCAGGCTCTGCCGTTTCGATACCGGCTTTGTGTTCTACATCCTTCACTACCCATTTATCAAACGCGTAGCCTTCATCAGCAACTGCCTTTGGCTCTTTGTAGCCTTCTGCACTGTTGATTGCTGTGCCTGAAAGATAATCTTTATATAACGTGGTTCCTTCCAGTTTTCCGTTTTCTCCGGCTACGAAGTTCACATTGTATGTTTCTTCCTTGTAATCCGGCTTTCCGTTTCCGTTGGTATCCTTTGCATAATAAACACGAATGATATTATTTGCTGCTTCTGTATCAATGGTTAAAGGATTGTTTTTTACCTTATCCAAAGCATACGGACTTCCCCCATACGTTACAGAGACATCCGGGTTCAGTGTAATCACTTCTTCGAATGCAGCATTCTTTGTATCGGTTTTCCCCTTTACACCGTCATAATAATATTCTATGCTGTAGTCGTAGCTGCCCTTTGTAAATTCAGCAATGAAACTGGTATCCTCATTTAAATCCAGTTTCGTTGTCGGTGTTTTCGGAGACCATTTCAAGCTATTCTGATCATAGCCTCTTGCCGCTGTAGCTGTAGCTATCTGTTCGTCACTCAGATGTCCGATTCCACCGTCTTCAACGGTTGCATATTCGCTATTCTTATACAGGATAACGTAGAACATTTTATTTCCCGGTTCATTCTCATGTACCGCATCTATTGTTCCGTTTACTGCTTTATACATCACCTTTATCTGATACTTATCCGGAATCTGATCCTTGTTTTCATCCTT
>ERZ791901.1217-NODE-1217-length-11586-cov-1.920822_pt1 | contig 11586 bp, 7 predicted proteins | sample MGYA00510150_ERZ791901 | MGnify/ENA primary metagenome ERZ791901 (study PRJEB30046, sample SAMN00792058) | human gut metagenome | study: EMG produced TPA metagenomics assembly of the A metagenome-wide association study of gut microbiota in type 2...
TATTTGAAGCACATTGAGGTTTTGGATGTATCGACCAATCTGTTCTGTGATTTATCTCCGTTGCAGTATATGAAGGATTCCCTGCGCAATCTGAATATTTCAAATTGTGAATATTTGCGTGATTTAAGTATATTGGAGGAATTTCCGAATCTGGAGGTCCTTGATATCTCCTTTGATCATATTAAGGATTTCTCATTCCTGAAGAAGCTGAAGAATTTAAAGGATCTTCGTGCTACGCAGAGCGGACTTTGTGATTTGCGTAATCTGAAGGGTCTGATCAGGATGGAGAAGCTGGATATCAGTGAAAACCGTGTGGAGCATACGGAAATTTTAAAAGAAATGAAGCTGCTTCGCTTTTTCAAGGCCAGCTGCTGTTTCCTGAAGGACATCGACTTTTTGAAGAATGCAAAGGATCTGGTAGAGCTGAATGTCTTCAACAATCATATCAAGCATATCGAGGTTTTAAAGGGCTGTGAGCATATGACAACCCTGGATGTCGGAAACAACGATATACGCAGTATTGATTCTCTTGAGGATATGATCAATTTGGAATGTCTGGGGCTTTCCCACAACAATATTTCTGATCTGACGCCATTAAAGGATTTAACTAATCTGAGTACGATTGATTTATACAACAATGTCATTACAGATCTTTCACCGCTGAAGAAGCTGATCAATTTAAGCTCCCTGCGGCTGGATCACAATGGCGTAATGGATTTATCCCCGCTGGAGGAATGTATATATCTGAGCTCCCTGACATTGAAGGCGAATTATGTAACAGATGTGACACCGCTGACCAGACTGAAGAATCTGTATGAGCTTCGTCTGGATGAAAACCCAATCGAGGATATCACAGTTCTTGAGGATATGGAATACTACGAGAAATTCTCATATTGAGACAGTCTGAAAAAATGTAAATTTCTTTGCTTTAGATTATGAATGAAGGCCTGTGTGTATACTGCTGTGTACCACAGGCTTTTCTGTGCTCATAAGCAGATAAAAGCTGCTGCGTCTTGTGAAACGGAGTTGAGGGAAAACGCTGTACATCTTTTCCTTTGCATAGCAAGGCAAAAAGAGAATATGGTTCTACTAAAGCCTTGTGTAGAGAGGGAAGGAGGCGTAAGCTAAAAGAGATCTGCACAATTGAAAAAAGGATATCTTCATAAGGCTTTTATCACTTGAAAACGTGCGAGATTCGTTGATAAGCTAACGAAATACCAGCCCTATGAGCTCTGTATTTGTGCAGCCGAAGCTTTCTGCATTATCCCCCTTGACCTTCCCCTGAGGGAAAACTGTAAGATATAGGCAGAAACTGCGGAGGTAATTGCATGGAACAGATGAAAATAACAGAAATGGAAGCATTGATCAACAGGAATTACAAGAATATTTGTGGGATGAATGTATTAAAAAACGGTGTGTCCGTGTATGAAGCATACTTTCAGGGATGTACTTCCGAAAGCAGAATGCATGTGTATTCCGTGACCAAAAGTATTGTATCCATATTGCTGGGAATCGCAATGGATGAAGGGTACATTGCGGATGTGTCGCAAAGGGTTCTGGATTTTTTTCCGGAGTATGCAGCCCGGGAGAAAGAGTATGCAAAGGGTGAAGTAACACTGGAGGATGTCATCACCATGACAGCGGCATATAAATATAGAATTCCACCCTATATAAAATATTTTACAAGTGATGACTGGCTGCAGTTTTCACTGGAGCAGCTGAAGGGAAGGGGCGGGAAATTCCGTTATACACCGCTGATTGGACCGGATATTCTGACTGGTATTTTACAAAAGACAACCGGACAATCTGTGCTTGCTTTTGCACGTGAGAAATTATTTGCCCCGCTGCGAATTTCTGTGGAAAAGGAACTGATATTTAAAGATAAGGAAGAACAGATGGCATTCAATCAGTCAGCCTCCATCAGCGGCTGGGCAGCAGACGCAAAGGGACTGCAATCCGCAGGCTGGGGACTGGCGTTATCGGCAAAGGAAATGGCAGATATCGGGCAGCTGTATTTGAATGGCGGTGTATGGGAAGGAAAACAGCTGGTATCAAAGCACTGGATTGAGGAAAGCACAAAGGAGCACAGCCGCTGGAAAAAACGCAATCTGCCATACGGCTATTTATGGTGGATCGATGAGCAGAAAGACGGATTTGCGGCAATGGGGGATGGAGGAAACATCATGTATGTGAATACCGGAGAACAGCTGGTTGTATCCCTCATGTGCAGGTTTGATCCTAAAGCAAAAGACAGCATGGATTTGATTAAACAGCAGATCGAACCGATATTTAGAAAGTAAAGCAAAGCAGAGGCAAGCAGAAATAGAACAGCGATACAGTAAAAGAAAAGAATGCAAAATCCTTACGGACGCTTACCATCCAAAGGTTCTGCATTCTTTTTCAGCTACATGGATAATATTTGTTAAGCTATCGGTACAGCCGCAGGGGAACATCAAGGCTTCCCTGCAATAGTTGCCCTGTTATAAAGGGATTATCGTTTTACCTTCATCAGTTCACTGAATTCATCCAGTGTTTTTTCGAAAAAGGTGAAGGCATCGTCGTAGATACTGTCCACTCTCGGGTCAACACCGGCATGGATCAGCTCATCCAGCGGTGACTCGCTGCCACCCTTGGTGAGAAACTCCAGATACTCCGTTGTATCTCCGGCAAGTATCTTCTTCGCAAAGCTCAATGCCACCGACATACCCAAGGTATATTTATATACATAGAAATTGAAATAAAAGTGCGGTATGTAGTAACAATGATAGCGCTGCAGATCATCCACCTCAACAGCATCCCCGTAATACTGCCTGGACAGCTCCATGTACAGGGAGGTCAGCTTCTGTGAGGAAACTGCTTCTTTGTTTTCCAGCATGGCATACAGCTGCTTTTCGAATTCTGCGTACATCGGCTGCCGATATAGCGTGCCGACAAGCTGATTCAGCAGATTGGAAAGAAGATATGCTTTCTCTTCCTCACTATCGCTGTGATCCAGCAAATAACGGTTCAACAGAATCTCATTCACAGTGGATGCCACTTCGGCAACAAAAATCGTATACTGAGAAAGCATTGGCCGGTTATGGTGACGGGAATACCAGGAGTGCATGGAATGTCCCAGCTCATGCGCCAGCGTGCTCAGGGAAGGATAATCGTTTGTGAAATTGGTCAGTACATACGGGCGGGAATCATAGGTCCCCCCGGAATATGCTCCACCCTGTTTACCTGCACATGGCAGAAAGTCGATCCAGCGCTCCTCTCTTGCCTGATCCAGCAGTTGCACATAGTCTTCGCCAAGCGGTGCAAGGGCATGCTTGAGAATATCGAAGCTTTCATCGATGGAATAGGTGATATCCACCGCATCCACCAGTGGTATCTGAATATCGTACACATGCTGAACAGCAAGTCCGCTGACCTGCTTGCGAAGCGCAAAGTAACGGTGAATGCCATTGATGTATTTTTCATTTGCCATGAAAAGCACCTTGTCAAACAGCGACCGGTCAACGCCGTCTTCAAACAGGGAGGCTTCCAGAGCATTGGAGAAATTGCGTAAACCGGCTTCGAATATCTGTCCCCTGGCATGCCCGCTCAACAGATTCATAAACACATTCTGATAGGTTTTATAGGCGGTGAAAAAATGTTCAAAGGCTTCCTTACGTACTCTTGGGTCACGGTTTTTCAGGAACTGCTGATAGGTTCCTTCATTCAGGAATTCCTCTTTTCCATCCACCAGAACAGGCTCGAACTGCAAACGGAAGCTTTCAAAGGTTTCCTGTGGATTGCGGATCAGCTCGCCCGCCTGTGCAAGCAAAGCCTCCTGTTCTTCATTCAGCCGGTGTGGAATCGTACGGAATACCTCTTCCATCGGGTAGCGGAAGTCCCGACAGTCATCCTCCAGCAGCCATTGCTCAATTTGTTCCCTGTTTTGAATCAGAAGTAAAGGCAGATTGGATAATGCCTGATTCACCTGCTGATACAGGGTATAGCTGCGTGCCAGATTTTCCTGGTTCTGCATATTTTCAGGGTCGACATCACTGCTCATCTTAGCATAGCTGATAAGATTATCCAGATAGCGCTCCAGTGTTTCCTGATGCTCCATAAAGCTGATGAAGCTGGCTCTGTCATCCGCAAGGGATGAGAGTGCAGCCTGCAATAATTTGATTTCCTTTTGTGCCAGTGCAAACTGAGCTTCAAAGGCCTCCTGATTTTCAAAGAGAAAGCGCAGATCCCAGGTCAGCTGTGAATCTATTTCGTTACGTTTCATGTATGATCACCTCATATAGTATTGTATGTCAAAAAAAAAGAAATCACAAGGAGGCGTGTGATTTCTTCCGTTTTCTTTCCTACAGCATATCATCTTCATCTTTTTTGTACTGCGATTTTTCCGTTCCTGCCTTCTTCCACGGCTTTTTCAGACGCAGATTCGGATGCCGTCTGCGGTATACAAAGAGTGTGAGGAACAGACATACAAGCAGTGCCAGCAGCAGACATGGCAACAGGACATAGCGAAGGATATAGTTCTTTCCGTTCAAGGCGATCGTATTCACCTCTGCAATATCGTCTGCTTCCTGTATGCTGCGCTGGTTTGCGGATACCAGAACATAGCTGCCAAGCTTTTCCGTTGTAAAGCGGATGCGGCTTTTACTTTGCTCGGTGGGAATCTGATAGACATCCTGCCCATCCACATAATATATATGATAGCGTTTGTTTTTGCTGTCCTTCGGCTTTTTGATAGAGAAGACAGCCTCCTGCTTCAGCTTCAGGGAGGAGAAATCATCCGTTCCTTCAATAGAGAAGGTTTCTTCAACAGTGGTTCCGTTTGCCCGGGCTACTTTTTTTGCAAGTGCCTGCTGCTCCTCATCTATGGAATCCTTTACCTTGAGGACAATCGTTTTTGGCAGGAAGGTATTGAGGAAACCGGTTTCCTGTATCCGTGCCATGGATAAGCCGGATACCTGCAGATCATGGCTGTCATCCTTAATGATGACACTGTAGCGGGGCTTCAGATTCTCCTGCAGTATCCGGTCGATAAGACGGATCTGCTCATTTGCGAGCGGTGTGAGAGGGAATGCAGTGACATCCTTGCGGAGCTGCTCCAGCTCCTGCAGAGCCTCCTCGTTTAAATCCGTTTTCCCGTCGTACAGCTTAATGACTGCCGCAGCTCGCTGCTGCATGTTTTCCTGCTTTTTCGTCAGCTCGTCGGATACCCTGATTTCATAATTCAGCGTACAGCCGGCATAGGTCACCTTCAGTGTTTTGGTTCCTGTCTTTTTGCTGGAGAAGCCCTCCACCATATCGGTGGTCATGGAAACCTCCTTACTTGTACCATCCGCAAAATCCACGCGGATTCTGCCATCACTGACATCGAGGGATTCATTTAAATCATAGGTGGTAAGCGGCATCTGTGTCAGCACAATCTGCTTGACATCCCTGTATGTTGCCTTGTAGGTCAACGGTTCCCCTGCGGGCTTTAGCTGTATATCCCAGGAAGAAAAGAGGGCATGATCCTTAACCGGTGCCTGGATCACCGGTGTCTTTCCGGTTTCCACCTGCAGGGTGATTTTCTTATCATTGGGATAAAATGTTCCGCCGTTCGTATCAAAGGTGATATCCACATAGGCTTTATCCTGTATGTGCTTGCTGTTGAGCACTGTGGAAACATCTTCTGCCTTCACGAAGCCATAGCTGTTTTTGAAATTGTAGCTTCCTTCCTGCTGCTTCTGCTCTTTGTCAAGGGAAGGGTCGCTTTGTACCCGATACCAGACGCCATCCCTGTTCTCCAGCTTTTCCAGCAGAATCAGGGCTGCATCATAGCCTTTTTTGATGCTGTATACGGCATCACTTTTTTTATCAGCGTTTTTATATATGGAAACACCGGTATTTTTCACGATACCAAGCGCATAGCGGTTGTGATCCCTGTCCCCCATGGCGTGATCCATTTCATAAAAGTACTGGGCTGCTTTTTCTCCCCAGTAGGGATCGGATGCGTAAGATACATTCATACCGCCTGCCTTGTTTCCGAAGAAGCCGCCGTGAAACTGAAACTGGCTGGGATTCATATACGCATTGGACAGGTAATGCAGGGCATGGGAGTATACGCTGCCTGAGGTGCTGGCATAGCGGGAGGCATTTTCCTCAACAGCGGAATCATAGGCAGCATGTCCGAACAGATTGTTGCGGGTGTAGGCGAGATAGCTTCTTCCCAGAGCACTTTCATTCTCCGCCAGTGAAAGCATCATCAGCGCATTTGCCCCGAATTGATTCTGATACTGGAAAAATGCAGCTTCCGCCTGTAAAAGCAAAGATTGCGTTAAAACATCATGGATATAGTTATCCTTATCGTAAAAGCCAGTTATTGTATGACGCAGAGCCAGCGTATCCTTCAGATACCGGTCCACATCCTTTTGTGAATAGGCACTGGTGGATCGATGATTCAGATACTGATAATAATTATAATAGGGGGCATTGGCATTCACCGCATGAGAAAAGCTGCTGTTTCGGTAATCTTCGATCATCATAGCGTAATCATCATAGAAATAATGGGTATCATAGCTATAGTAGGTAACGCCCTCCTTTAGCTGCTGCGGAGCGTTTCCCAGCTGCAGGATATTGTCATAGGCAGCGGTTGCGAGTGAGGATTTCAGCTGATGCTGCAGAGTGTTGTTTTTTACCGTAAATGAGGAAACATTGGGAACCTGCTCAATCGGATAGATGGTGACATCGGCTGCATCTGCCCATCCGGTAACACCGGACAAACGAAACTTTACCTTTTGTGTTCCGGGATTGTATTCCAGAAATGCCGCGTCAATGCCATAACAGCCGTTGGTATAGCCCTCTTCACCATTTTCATCATTTGTGTAGGTAATGTTCAGCGTGCAGTCTTTGGCTGTCGCAAATTCCACAACGCCCTGCTCCAGACTCAGGAAGCTGCTGCCATAGGTGATTGCGAGATTGTCATAGCTGCGTTTACGAAGTGTATAGAGAACTTTTGCCCTGGCATAGGTGTCACAGTCCTCAAGGATTGTATAGGTACCATCCTTTTCCACACTGACAATGTGATATGTTCCATCATCCTGCAGCGTCTTTTCACTGGCTGATACCGGAGTAAGGGATGCCGTGATCAAAAGGCTCAGCATAAGGATGTACAGTTTTTTCTTAATCATGTCGATAACCTCCACACATGTCTTTATTATATCGTACAATCGTGTGCAGGACATGTGAAAGTATAGAAATATATTGAAATTGTAAGATTTCATAATGCATATTTTATGAAAGGATAGCATAGATAGGATCCTTGTTAAATGCCTGCTCAAAGAGGATGCGTGATTGGAATAGGAATACAGGAACGCTTGATTGCTACGCTCAGAAAGCGGCATGCGGACATAAGCAGGTGGGATTCCGCCATCCTCTTCAACAAAGGAATTCATAAAGGCATAGGAGTTGACAGCAGAAAAGGCAGCTACTATAATAGGAATGTACCAGGGCACCCCCTGGGGGAGGTGAGAGGATGAACGATGAACGTAAAAAAGCACTTCAGAAGATAAAGACTGCACGCGGTCAGCTGGATGGTATCATTCGCATGATGGAAGAAGGACGCTATTGTATCGATATATCAAATCAGATTTCAGCATCGACGGCTCTGCTGAAAAAAGCAAATCAGCATATTCTGAGCGGACATTTGCACAGCTGTGTACTGACTGCTATTGAAGAAAGGGATGCAGAGGAAAAGGTCAGCGAAATCGAAGCTGTAATTGCGGCACTGCTGAAATAGAAGGAAGGAAAATCTTATGAACAAGACATATAGAATAGAAGGGATGCACTGCTCAGCATGTGCAGCCTCGGTAGAAAAAATATTGAAGCGTCAGCCGGCGGTAGAGGATGCTTCCGTAAATCTGGTTATGGAAGAAGCGGTGGTCAGCTTCACGGACGGCTTTGACGAAAAAGCGGCCATGCAGGCTGTGGAAAAGGGCGGCTTTCATATGAAGGAGCGCGATGCTGCCAAGCAGCAGACCTATCGTGTTGAGGGCATGCATTGTGCCGCCTGCAGTGCAGCTGTAGAGCGGGTATTAAACCGCTTTGAGGAAATTGAGCAGGCGAGTGTGAATCTGGTAATGAATACCGTGCGCATTACATTTACGAAAAAGAATTTCGAGGCGTGGGCAGCGGCAGTGAAAAAGGCCGGCTTCACGCTGCTGGAGGAAGCGAAGAAGACATATCGCATCGATGTGGATGGAATGACCTGTTCGTCCTGCAGCGCAGCGCTGGAGCATGCATTGAATAAAGCGGAAGGAATATCCGCTGTCAGCATCAACCTTGTCACAAATACGGCAACAGTGGAAGCAGACCCGCATAAAATCAAGCTGTCGGAGATTCTGGCAATTATTCAGAATACCGGGTATCACGGCACGCTTCATGTGGAGCGAAAGGAAGAAGCTGTGAAAAAGGATTCTACATCCATAAAAATTTATACCACCCTGGCTCTGGCCTTTATCCTTTTGTATATCGGTATGTCGCATATGCTGGGCAATATCCGGCTGCCGCTGCCGGATATCATTCATTATGACACACATCCCTTTCATTTTGCGCTCATCCAATTTCTTCTTGCGACAGTGATTCTCCTTCTGGGACGTCATTTCTTTACCAGGGTTTACAGCATTATTCCACAAGGCGCCCAATATGGATACGCTGGTGGCGGTTGGTACAGGGAGCGCCTATCTGTATTCCCTGTATTCTCTGATTTCCATTCTGCAGGGCAATCTGCATGCCGTTCACAGCCTGTATTTTGAATCTGCCGGTGTCGTTGTGGCGCTGGTGCAGTTTGGAAAGCATCTGGAAAGCATTTCGAAGAAGAAATCCACAGGGGCGATTTCTGCACTGCTGCAGCTGCGTCCAAGCAATGCGACATTGCTGAGAGACGGGAAAGAGGTGGAAATTCAGGCAGAGGAAATCACGATCGGTGATCTGCTTGTGGTAAAGCCGGGAGAGCATATTCCGGTAGACGGTATCTTAAAGGAAGGACATGCGAGTGTGGATGAAAGCATGCTGACGGGGGAAAGTATGCCGGTTTCCAAGCAGCAGGGGGATGCATTGATCCAGGGGACGATTGCACTGGATGCCAGAATCGTGATGGAATGCAATGCGGTTGAGGAGGATACCACACTTGCGAAAATCATCCGTATGGTCGAGGAGGCACAGGGCAAAAAGGCGCCGATTGCACGTATTGCGGATAAGATTTCCCTGTATTTCGTGCCAACGGTTATGGCGATTGCCTTTGTAGCAGCACTGCTCTGGTATCTTTCCACACAGGATTTTGCCTTTGCGCTGACGATCTTTGTCAGTGTGCTGGTTATCGCCTGCCCGTGTGCGCTTGGTCTGGCAACACCGACCGCCATCATGGTGGGAACCGGAAAGGCGGCACAGTTCGGTATCTTTATGAAGAGTGGAGAGGCACTGGAAACAGCGAGCAGTATTGATACAATTGTGTTTGATAAAACCGGAACACTGACAATCGGTAAGCCGGTTGTAACCGATATCGCAGCCAAGGATGAGCAAAAGCTTCTTTCCATTGCGGCATCTCTGGAAGCAGGAAGCCGTCACCCGCTGGCAACGGCTATTCTGGAAAAAGCGAAGGAAGAAAATATCAGCGGCTCTGCGTTAACGCATATTGAAACACATAACGGGCGCGGTCTCAGCGGTATTCGGGATGATACGACATGGTATGCGGGAAGTCGCACCTTTCTGGAGCTGGCAGGAGCTTCCTGTGATGCATATGCCGCACAGGAGCTGGCCTGGCTGCAGCAGGGAAAAACAGTCGTATGGATTGGCACGTCTTCTCATATATATGGGATTATTGCCATTGCAGATCAGCTGAAGCCGCAGACGAAAGATGTCATACGCCGTCTTCGTCAACAGCAAATCGATGTGGTCATGCTGACAGGCGATAATGAAATCACAGCGGCAGCGATTGCGGAAGCCGCAGGAATCGAACATGTGATAGCACAGGTACTTCCAGATCAAAAGGGGGAGGAGGTCAAAAAGCTGCAGGCACAGGGGAAAGTCGTTGCCATGGTCGGGGACGGCATCAACGATGCAGTCGCTCTGACACAAAGCGAGGTCGGCATTGCCATCGGAAGCGGCAGTGATGTTGCGGTGGAGAGTGCTGACATCGTATTGGTGAAGGATAATATTCAGGATGTGGAGACGGCAATCCGTTTATCTAAGGCAGTTATACGCAATATCAAGCAGAATCTGTTCTGGGCATTCTTCTACAATACGCTGGGTATCCCGATTGCGGCCGGTGTGCTGCATCTGTTTGGCGGACCGCTGCTGTCTCCGGTATTCGCAGGTGCTGCGATGGCGTTCAGCTCAGTGAGCGTTGTCAGCAATGCGCTTCGCCTTCGTAACTTTACATGAGCTTATACAAAATGCTTTTATCATACGAATGACTATATGCTCTGCCATGAATGCAGTATCTGCTGTCAAGGCTTTCAGCCGCAATCAAAAAAGACATCGCTGTATAGGAATTTTAATTTTTATGCAGAAAATGAAAATTTTAAGTGAAAAAGGCGACAAGATATAGTACAATAATCTTAATGAAAACTGAGGTGTACTATGGACTATAAAATTATTATATTGGCCGTCGTTATTACAATCGTACTGATTGTCGGCACGCAGGTATGGAAGCAGAGTATTTTGAAGAAGCTGTTAAAGCATATGCAGCAGGGTGATTTCAATGCGTATTTCAAGCTTCTGGATTCTCTTCCCTGCAAGTATTTCTATCCTCCGTTCAACCGTGAATATATGCGTTTAAACGGCTATATCATGAAAGCGGATAAGAAAAAAATCGAAGAGTGCTTTGAATTGATTCTGAGCATGCGGATGAATAAAAAGCAGGAGCTGGATGTTGTCATAAAAGCATTTTATTACTATCTGGACGAGGATAGCAAAAAGAAATGTAAAACATTGCTGGAGCGTATGAAAAAGATTGCGGATGAGAGCATTACTCAGGAGTGTCAGGTCATCTATGATATTCTGCTGGAAGAAAAGACCAGCTATATCGATGATATGGAGAAACAGCTGAAGAATGAAGAGCTGCAGGAAGCGCAGAAGGGTATGTTCCATTATATGCTGGCGCTGCAGTACAGCTATTTGAAGGATGAAAAGAAAAAGAAGGAACATCTGCAGGCGGCGTCAAAGGATCTTAAGGGAACTCCGTATGAGATGAAAATCAACCAGTTGATGAAAAAATAGGAAAGCAGCAATTGTGTATCTCTTCTTACTTTATGTAAAGGTGATAGATAGAGAGATTTCTTGAATGCCGAATACCGTCATTTCTGAAATCTCTTTTTCATATTGCGTATGGAACGTTATATCACCGCTGAAGGGCATGCAGAGGGCTATTTGTTGAGTAGAATGAATTACAATTACAAAATGTATCTTAAGAGAGGATATAAGCTATATGATTCATTTTAAAGTAAAAAAGAGGACCGTGTTAAAATTTATAAAATTAGAAACTACCGAGAATTACCCGGTAGTTCGAAAAGTAGGATAAAGAAATATTCAAAGAGCCTTGACACACTATAACCTTGA
>ERZ791901.1277-NODE-1277-length-10973-cov-1.754809_pt1 | contig 10973 bp, 10 predicted proteins | sample MGYA00510150_ERZ791901 | MGnify/ENA primary metagenome ERZ791901 (study PRJEB30046, sample SAMN00792058) | human gut metagenome | study: EMG produced TPA metagenomics assembly of the A metagenome-wide association study of gut microbiota in type 2...
ATGATTTCTTTCATTTTTTCTAACATGATTTGATCTCCTTTAAATGTTCTTATTATTTGTATTTTATGGGTTTTTGCATTTTTTTGTTTTTTTAAATTATTTCTTATTATGTAGATAACTTCTCCTACTTTCCGGATTAATCAGATATCTACCACTCCATGAGCACTGCACCCCAGGTCATTCCGGCTCCGAAGCCTGACATGATGATCTTGTCGCCCCGCTTCAACATGTCCTTCTGGATCATATCGTCTAACAGTAACGGAATCGATGCCGTTGATGTATTTCCAAACTGACCGATCGTCATCGGGAATTTCTCCATCGGCTCCTTCAGACGTCTGGCCGCTGCCTCAATGATCCGCTCATTCGCCTGATGAAGAACATAATATTTAATGTCTTCCTTTTTTGTCCCGGTCCGCTGTAAAAGCTCCATAACCCTCTCCGGCACCTTCCGCACTGCGAATTTGAAAACTTCCTGTCCATCCATGGTCATAAATCCGAGCTCCGGCTTTGTCCCTGTGAGAAAGTTTCCGACGGTTCTCGAGGTGCAGGCGAGAACATCACCCTTTGTTCCGTCCGCTCCCATCATCATGTCGATGATTCCGGTCTCTTCCGCTTTTAAAACGGCTGCCCCTGCTCCGTCTCCAAAGAGAACACAGGTGCCGCGGTCACTCCAGTCTGTCACTTTGCTGAGGGTTTCCGCCCCGATGATCAGCGCCGTCTTGTAAATTCCGGCTTTAAAAAATCCTTCCACGATATTCATGGCGAAAATAAATCCCGCGCATGCCGCCGAGATATCGAAGGCAACTGCATTCACTGCCCCGATGGCCGCCTGAACACTGCAGGCATCGCTGGGATAATTCCGGTCCGGGGACGAAGTCCCGAGAATGATGATATCCAGCTCTTCCGGGGCAACTCCTGCTGCCGCAAGCGCCCGCTCAGCCGCCTTCGCCGCCAGATGGCGCGTTCCCTCTCCGGAGGAGATCCGGCGTTCCCGGATTCCGGTCCGTGTCCGGATCCACTCGTCATTCGTGTCCACGATCTTCGCCAGATCGTCGTTCGTAATCAAATTCTCCGGCACATACGCACCGATTCCAGCAATTCTGGCTGTCATCATCTTCTAAATCCTGCCATTTCGTTTATGCGGAAGGAATTTTATTCCCCGCAGTAGTTTTTAATTTCAAATAGTTTGATATTCAAAATGTTTGATTCTAATGGTAATAGATGTCTGCTGTTTTGTCAAGTGAATTTTTGTTTTTCCTTCTCACCGCCTGCTGCTTAAGTAAACCTGCAACCATTCAGTACCCTTGTGGTTCCACGCAAAAAAGATGGAATGCCGCCTTTTCACCTGTTTAAGCTCAGTATTCGCCGTGTCTGGACTGGTCAAATTATTTAAAATTGGATATTTTAACAATGCCATATCTCAGATATGATAATCACATATTTACCGCATGCGAGATTTTCCCGACAATTTGCTATGGCTCACCACCAGAAAAAGTGGGAGTCTTATCTGACTTAGATAAAAGGAGCGATATTATGAGTATTACAAGCGATTTCAGCAAATTTAAAAAAATCGATGCCCACAGCCATATCGGCACCTTCGGCAGTCCGTTCAATATCCACTTTAATGCAGACCTTCTCTTAAAACAGATGGAAGAATTCAATATTGAAAAGACGATCCTCTGTTCCGACGGCCCGCACACAAATGAAGAGACCGTTGCTGCCTTCAAGGCCCACCCGGATAAGATCATCCCGCTCATGTGGATCAACTGTGCTGAAGGAAAACCGGCTTACGATGCCTTAGAGCATTATATCCGTGACGAACACTTCGCCGGTGCAAAGCTTCAGTCCCTCTTTGACGGCTACTGTGCCGATGATCCATGTGTGGATCCGGTAGCTGAGATCTGTGAAAAGTACGGAAAACCGTTATTCATCCATTCCGGTCATCCGCCCTTCTCCCTTCCGTGGCAGATTGGACTTCTGGCTGAACGCCACCCGCATCTCCCGATCGTCATGATCCATATGGGACATGCCCACGGTGTTTACGTCGATGCAGCGATCACCATGGCAAAAAAATACGACAATATCTGGCTTGAGACCTCCGGAACCTCCATGAGTGTCCAGATCGCTAACGCCTACAACACCGTCGGCCACGAGAAAGTCATGTTCGGCATCGACTCCCCGTTCCACGCGCCGACCGTCGAGATCCAGAAGATCATGGCATGCGGCGTGGATGATGAAGGACTGGAGAACATTTTCTATCATAACGCAGCTAAATTTATGGGATTAAAATAGAAGTTTTTGTATCCACTGCAGAAACAGGGGGTAAATGTTACAGCAATTTTTTAAATTGTGTCACTGAAATTTCGACTTCGAAAAGCCAAATCGTTTTCATTCAAGCCTGCCAAAAGTTTTTCATCTGCATATCACAGAGTTTTGTTGCATGTGTTTGAATCATTTAAATTTATTAAAAATTTGAAATTATTGTATTCAAGGAGGACACCCCTATGAAAAATCACTCACACCAGGACACCACCCTCGATATCTCCATCATCGGCTTAATGAGCGCTCTGGTATTTGTCGGAACCTATTTCTTTAAAATTCCTTCCGCCTTTGGCTACACTCACCTTGGCGACTGCATGATCATCCTGACCGTCTGCTTATTTGGCACAAGACGCGGCGTCCTCGCCGGTGCCATCGGCGCAGGTCTCTCCGATTTTCTCGGCGGCTACGCGGTATGGGTTCTCCCGACCATGGTATTAAAAGGTCTCTGGGCCTTCATCGCCGGAACTATCGCCTACAAGCTTCTTCCGAACTTTAAATATTCCTGGCTCGTCGGTGCTATCGTCGGCGGCATCGCCCATATTATCGGCTACACGCTCGTAAAGATCCCGCTCTACGGCACCGTTGTTGCCTTCGGTGAAATGTTCACCCTGTCCATGCAGACCATCGCAGGAATCGTCCTCGGCGGCGTAGCCTACACGATCCTCGTACAGTCCCCGGCGATCCGAACATTAAAGGCAAAATTTGCGTAACAAAAACCCCGGTCCGCAATGTTCATGCACTGCAGACCGGGGTTTTCATTGGGTCTGTATAAAATTTTTACAGAAGGAAATCGCCTAAATCGCTGTTGATCATCTCGTCATAGGTCGGAATACCTTCCACAATGATCTGCTTATCTTCGCTGCTGTTATTGTTGAACGCATCGATGTAAGCGCTGATACCAGCAAGATGACGACCCGTACGCAACTCGATTGGGAAGTTGCCGGAACTGTAGTCAACATACAGAAGCCCCAGATCATAGGCGATCACATAGCAAGGATCTTCACCTGTCTTTACCAGATCCTCATCTGTATAGCCACGAAGACGACCCTGACTAGGGTTACCAGTCTCCATTAACAGTGCATAAGTATTGGTATAATCACCTAACTCACGGTGAGTCAGACCATGTAAGGAAACCGGAGACGGCTCCAGACTCATGGAAATGCCCTCTAACTCCAGATTCAGAACGCCCTCAGATGCAATAGCAGAAGCGCGCTCGTGAGCTACGGTAGCATTGTTTACGGCATACTCCGGGCTAGACTCATGCAGATCGATCTCCATGTCAATATCTAAGGTCTTGATCATATTGGTTACCGCATAAGCAACCTGCTCAGATAAAGTACCATCCTCAACTCCCGGATAGCATCGGTTCAGGTTACGAGTTTCTGAACCGGAAAGTGTCTGACCGGAAGACTTGTGTGTGTAAATATCCGGATCCGGCCACTGGTCGATCGGGTTGGTTGCACGAGAGCCGTACTGGAATGTTCTGGTGTCACCATTTTTTGTGGTGAAGTGCATGTACTGTGGAGAACCATCCAGCGGGTCATTGTGGGTCAAAGCGGAATTATTGATGTTCGGGATCACATAAATGGTGCCCGCCTCAACCTTTGCATTCTCTTCCAGAATAATGCCGGCCATATGCCCAGAAGGTTCGTTGGCATGGGTGCTGCCCAGAACAACAAGGGAACCTCCCTCTTTTTCGCCTTTCAGTACATACACATCGGAATCGCCGATGGTGCCTTCCAGGTTTGGATTATAACGGCTCAACTTAAATACCTCGGTCACATTCGGACCAGTCACGATGTCTTCCTTGAAATGGCGCTTGGTATAAAAGCTCGTACCGGCAATACCGCCAACAAGAGCCGCGCAAACCAGGATGGCAACGGCGGACAGATACGTTTTCTTCATTTTCATTCACCCTCCTTACTTGATCAGGAAGATGCGCAGCAGCAGAGGAATTAAAATCATAGCTGCGTTGATCTGATCAACAAGGCGTTCTTCCTTAAAAATCATATTGTACAGTGTGCTTACAAAAACCAGAAGGGCGATGGCTAAATAAATGATCGTGATAATACTCATAATTCAGTCCCTCCTTTAAAACAGTCCGGCAATCAGTTTTGAATTTGCCAGGAAGAAACAAGCGTAAACCAGCAGAATGATGATAGGCACAATACAACGCTTCAGGATCTTAGTGTATTTTTCTACACCTGTAACCTGTGCCGCGAACAGACCTGCTAAAGCGGTAGGAGGCATCATATCACCCACAGCAGCGATCAGGCTGATAGCAGCTAAAACCACAACGGAGTTTCCGCCTAAAAGTGAAGCATAAATGTAAGCGAACGGAACGCCTAAAACCGAGCATGCGCCGTAAGAGGAAACTGCACCAAACAGCGGAATACTGATCGCGCAGGCTAAGAGCCACAATGTGCTCGGAAGACGCAGACAGCTGATAACTACCAGACCGCGAACGCCGGTCGCTGTCATTACTTCGATGAACATACCAACACCCATCAGAATACCCATAACAGGTGCTGCGGTACGGATGGCTTCCGGTACAGCAGTCAGTACATTGATCTTCTTTCCGGTGAACAGACCAACGGCAGCACTGATAAGGAACATGAGTGGCATACCGATGTCTTCGCCTAACTTCAGAACCTTAAAGATAACCATTAAAGCAACCAGAACCAGTAACGGAATGTAGATGCGCACACCGTACTGCTTGCGGATCGCATCCTGCTTTTCAAGAGCAGGTTTCAGTTTTTCATAGTCCATGTGGCGTGCCTGCTTGTAGCCGAGTAAAAGCACGAACAGAATCGCTAACGGGAAAGTGATTAAGGCCAGCGGACCCTCAAAACCAACATAAGGAACATCGATACCTGCGCAGATAATTAATGCAGCGGTATTTACAGGAGGTGCGATCATACCAAGCAGAGCACCCATAGCGATAATGGAGCCTGAGGTAACGGCATCAATTCCCATTAATGCAAGAACCGGAGCCATAATGGAACCTGCTGAAAGAACTGCTGCAGTGGAAGAACCGGTGATCATGCCGGGGAACATGATGATGAGCATGATTAAAACCAGTAAAACAGCAGGGAAACGATGGAATTTCTCAATAATCAGGCTGCTTAAAGCATCCAGAGCACCGGATCCCTCAATGACCTTCATGAAAATCATGGCACAGCCAATAGTCAGAATGGTATCTACATAACCGAACTCGCCCTCTACCATCATACGGATAGTCTCGGTGCCGAGGCCGCCCTCAAGAGCACCGCAGAGCGCTGCTATCAGCATTGATACGCCAACAGGCAGTTTGAATGCAAAGCAGCCGATCATGAAAACACCGACCATCACAATAAAAGTGATCACGTAAGGTGTCATAATGATGTTCTCCTCTTCAAAATCACTGCGGCCCGTTCAGCCAGGCCGCAGGTTAGTTTGTTTGTTTGTTTAGTAACTCAGATTTACAGACCAAATGCAGTTTTTAAAGCGTCAAGAGTACCTGCAGTGTTATCTACATAGATTGCAGGAGTTCCGTTGCCGGATAAGATACCAGACATCAGACCATCGGAATCCCCCTCAGAAACTACGATAGCAGCATCGCAGCCCTGGAAAGCCGGAGTGATAAAGCTGTCAGATAAGGTACCGCGACGAGCGGATCCGCCAGTGTGCAGAGCAAGAACAATGATACCTTTTTCCTTTGCAGCGGAAATCAGAGCGTCAGTACGTGCAAGCTCCTGGTCAGCATCGATACCGGCAGCACCAAGTCCCTTGGAAGATCCACCGACTGCAAGGATCAGAGTTTTGCAGTCATCCGGAAGATCTGCGCCTGTGATGTTCTTATTCATTGTTACTTCAATGCCAGCCTTTGTGCAAAGTGTATTTGCAATGTCTACATCAGCACTCTGTCCAATACTGGTCAGGATAGCCGGAGTAGAGCACATACCTGCGCTGATCTCAGTCAGTTCAGTTGCAGCACCTGCTGCCGCTGTAGTTTCTGCGGAAGCTGCTGCTGTGGTTTCTGCAGCCGCTGCGGTAGTTGTTGTGCTGGAAGCGCCGGAGCCGCAAGCAGCCAAAGATAATGTCAAAGCACTAGCCGCAATAAAAATACCAAGTTTCTTCATAATCGTATATCTCCTTTTCTTATTTTACGGCTGCCCGCCCCGTTATCGGGAAGCGGGCAGCACTGATAATTCATGTATTACTGGAAATGAAAATTAATATGCCAGAGCCTTACCATCACGGCGAGGATCCGCACCACCGCGCAGTGTTCCGTCCTTACCGATCGAGATTCCCTGTACACCGCCGAAGAACAGCTGCCATTCTCCCTTATCGGTAACTTCATGTCCGCGATCCTGCAGTTCTTTAGCAACCTCAGGAGTGATCGGGTTCACACCGCCGGACTCATAGCAGATATTTTCAGATGCGTTGTCGTAGATACGTGCACAATCGATCGCGTCCTGAATATCCATATTGTAGTCAATCATGCGCTCGATAACCTGAGCGATCGTCGGGAAAATACGGGTAGCTCCCGGGCTTCCGATTGTCATGTACGGAGATCCATCCGGATATAAAACGATAGACGGGCTCATGCTGGATAACGGACGTTTTCCGCCTTCTGCGCAGTTTACGCTCTCAGGATCAGCTGAGAAATCATCCATCTCGTCGTTCATAATAAATCCATAGCCAGGAACACCAACCTTGGAACCAAAGCCGTAGTTGATAGTCTTTGTGCAGGCTACCATGTTGCCCCACTGGTCAACAACGGAAAAGCTTGTAGTTGCATAATGCTCTAACTCTTCCGGCTCTACAGCCACATAGCTGCCGCTCTTGTCAGTGATCTCACTATAACGCTCTGCAGCATAGTCTTTGCTTGTCAGCTGAGCTAGCGGAACATCAGCAAAGTCAGTATCTGCCATATACTGCGCGCGGTCTGCGAAGGCGATCTTGAAAGCCTCAGAGAAACGATGTACATACTCGGCGCTGTTTACACCAATCTTGTCCATATCGTCGTAGTTCTCGAGAATGTTCAGGATCTCAACCAGGTGTGTACCGCCGGAGGATGCCGGTGGTAAAGAGTAGATGGTGTAATCTTTATAGTGACCAACGACAGGCTCACGAACCTTTACTTCGTAATTTGCAAGGTCTTCCATGGTCATGTTGCCGCCCCAAGCCGCAACAGCATCTACCATAGCCTGTGCCATATCGCCGGTATAGAAAGCATCTTTACCGCCATCAGCGATCAGCTGCAGGGTCTTTGCCAGATCCGGGTTTTTGATCACATCGCCAACCTCATACGGCAGTCCGCTCTCATCCAGGTAGATATTGCTCAAAGTCTCGTTTGCAGCAATACCGGTATACTCGCTGTCCAGCTCTTCCTTAAAGGTAACTCCCACTACATAGCCGTTGTTGGCAGTGTCGATAGCAGGCTGGAAGATCTGCTGACGGCTTACGGCATCAGAACCGTAGTTATCAAGAAGATACTCAAAACCAGCAACTTCTCCAGGTACAGCTACCGACAGACCGCCGATCACACTCTTGTCACCCAGATTGTTCACGCCGTCCAGGCTGAACTGCTCCATCTTTCCGTTTTCATCCAACCACATCTGTGCATTAGCAGCTGCAGGAGCAGTCTCACGGAAATCAAGGACACTCACCTTGTCATCTTTGGCACTGTAAATAGTCATAAATCCGCCGCCGCCCAGACCGGAGAAGTACGGCTCAGCCACGCCCAGAGTGTAGGCTACAGCAGCCGCTGCGTCAAAGGCGTTTCCGCCTTCCTTTAGAATTTCCAGACCTGCCTTGCTGGCGTACCAGTTACAGGAAGCAACCGCGCCGTTTTTACCGGTAGCGTCACGGTCATCACGCTTCTTCTCGAGGTTTTCGTTGTAAGGCAGCCAGACATCCTCACCAACGTTTTCGGTCGTAGAAGCAGCTTCTGTTTCGGAAGCTGTCTCGGTAGCAGCCTCACTGCTCGCCGCTGTCGTTGTCGTTGAGGAAGCAGTTCCGCAGGCAGTCAACGAAGCTGCCAGACTGAGTGCAACTGCCGATCTTGCAACCAGACGATTTGATCTTTTCATTGTCATCCTCCTTTTGTTTGAGAGGTTCGCCGCCCATCGGCAACTCCTCTCTGTTTTATGGTGTCTTTTATTAGTAAGCGAAAGCTTTACCATCACATCTCAAGTCGGGGTGAAAGCTGATCCCCAGGATAATAGTAATATTTATGTAGAAACTGTGTCGAAGTTCCGTAGGAACTGTGTAAATTATACAAAATCACTCTATTCAAGTCTATTTTTTCTCATATTTTTCTCAAAAATGTAATAATGTCCTTTGATCAATTAAATCGGGTTTCATATAAAACGAAAAAAGTTTTACCTCGTTTTCTCAAGGTAAAACTTTTTTCGTTTTATTGTAGATCGCTTACATATTTTCAACCCAGCGGAATAACTGGCGCGGGCGGCCGACTTTGCCGTAAATGCTCACCATTTCCACTTTCTTATTCTGAATCAGATACTGCAGGTAACGGTATACCGTCTGATATGCAAGACCGCTGCTGCGAGCCACCTCATTTACTGTCATGTAATCCCCACCTTCTTTTAACGAATCCAGCACCAGCTGCATCGTGGCCTCACTTAAGCCTTTGTCCAAAGGTGCCTGTTTTTGATGCTCTCGTTCTAAAAGGCGTAAATGCAGCTTGATGCGGCTGATAATATCTGGAGCCTTGATGGGCTTCAAGGCAAAATCACTAGCACCCGCCTGAAGAAACTGGTCAGCCACCTCCTGACTTTCATCAATTGTAAACACGATAATTGGCACAGTATGTGAAAGTGCACGCAACATCTGCACTCCTTCCACGCCGTTAATGCCGGGCATGTGATAATCGATTAATACAATATCAGGTTTGTGTAAACGAAACTGCTCCAGGCCTTTTTTTACATTTGGGGCACTGCAGGCCTCCCAGCCCTGAAAATGAAACAGCTCGCCTAAGGCAAAGCGAATATTTTCTTCATCGTCAATGGAAAGTATCGTAATCTTTCGTTCCATGGTTTACTACCTCCGGTAAAAATATGATGAACCGTGTGCCCTTGCCCGGCTGGCTTTCCGATATCACCGAGCCGTCCATGGCTTCCACGGTCTGTTTCACAAAGGCAAGTCCCAGACCGCTGGAGCCAAAGCCGGAAATTCCCTGCTCCCACATGGTGGCTTGCTGCTGCTCGGTCATACCGCAGCCGTTATCTGAAACAGAAAAAGTGATAAACGGCAGGTCATCCACCCGGCGGGCCCGTACATGGATCCAGATGGCAAGCTCCCGCTCCTTCTCAACCGCCAGTGCGGCATTGTGGATCAGATTTACTAACACGCGCGTAAACAAAATACTGTTTACGCTTACCTGAAGCTCCGGTACCTCATTGTCAATATGCACGTTAGATGCGTAATCCTCTACCGATATCTGCGCAAGTGCCATATCTAAAATGTGCTTGGTGTCACTGGGACTGCATCTGTTTTCATATAAGATTTCCGAGATCATGCTGCTCATCCGATCCATCTGGCTTTCAATGCGGCTCAGATATTCGATTTCCCTGTTTCTTCCGTCAACCTCGCATTGCATTTTTAAAATTCCCACCAAAGTCTGAGTACTGGTCAGAGGCGATTTTAAATCGTGCACCAGATACTTCATTTCCCGGTAGGTACGGTTTTTCATTTCCAGCAGTGCTGCACGGCTCTGCACGGTCTGCATTTTTTCTTTTTCCTCCGACAGACGCAGAAGATTATTTTCATCCCGCAGCTGCAGGAGAATAATCGTTGCAAACAGGGTCACAACTAAAATTCCCACCGCACCGATGGCATTTAAGAGAGAATTGGCCTCCAGCACATCAGCAAATAGATTGATATCAGAACTCGTCTCACCGCGTCGCACGGGCAGACCACTCATCAGCGGCATGATGTCCAGGAACTGAAAAGCTATAGTAAAAATCAGCAGCATCAGGTTCTTTTTTGTTAATGATATGTATTGATAATCCAGACGCCGAAACAGTACCACGGATGAACCCAAAAGCAGAGCAGGCAAACCAAAGTCGTAACGAATACCGTGCACCAGACCAATGCCCTCATATACAAGCGGCAGGATCAGTAAAATCATGCATGCATTGGGTATCCAACTTTTTTTCCCTCTCCGGTAGAGTTCCACTGACTCGGCAATATAATATGCTCCGATATAATGCGGAGCAGCGCGCAGGGCATTTAACATCACCAGGCGTAAAGCAGCCACCATCAGATCGGTATTCTCCTGCTTTTCCAACGCAAGATGCATATACTCCCGCACCTGAAAGTTCTGTACCGTAAATAAAACCGGCATTAAAAAACTCAGCGCGATCAACGCCAGACCGATCATCATTTCTTTGCGGTCTATTTTTCGGATCTCGAACCCCGCCAGTTTGATATTACCTGTCATCACTCATGGATCTCCTTTTAAAGGCAAAAACTAATATGCACACAGCTCCAAGGACCCCGACCAGAGCCGGAAGATGTGGATATACCGTGTGGTAATACAGGGCACTCTGGCCTGGCGGGACGATCGTCTCTGGATCAAACGGCAGACCGTACTGGGCAGCCAGCTGCTTGATGTTTAAAAGATGCAGAACCGGCAGACCATG
>ERZ791901.1281-NODE-1281-length-10945-cov-1.635813_pt1 | contig 10945 bp, 9 predicted proteins | sample MGYA00510150_ERZ791901 | MGnify/ENA primary metagenome ERZ791901 (study PRJEB30046, sample SAMN00792058) | human gut metagenome | study: EMG produced TPA metagenomics assembly of the A metagenome-wide association study of gut microbiota in type 2...
TTTTGTCGTTCAGGACGAACATACGAAAAAATATCGTCTTGGGTATAAGATCTGCGCAATCGCCACCGGTGTCGTAAAGGGAAGTGCGCTGACGCAGGCGGCACAGATGCCTATGCGCAGACTGGCGGAAAAGATTGACCGGAATGTGGTTCTCTGCATCATGGAGCATGGAGCAGTGATGAATGTGGCATGCAGCGAACGCGGCGATTCCAATATGTATATGGTTAAGATCGGACATGAGATCCCGTTCTATTCCACGTCGGCTGGCCGTGTTTTTATGGCTTACATGAACCGGAGCGAGGCATTGGATATTCTTGATCGTGAGAAACGCACGAAAACGACGCCGAATACGAAAACGGATCTGAAGGAGCTGAATGAAGAGCTGGATCGCATTCACAATCAGGGATATGCGGTCATTGACGAGGAATTACAGATGGGGATCCTCGGCGCGGCGTGCCCGGTATTTGACAGAAACGGAGAGCTGGCGGCTGCGATCGCGTTTACGTCCATGAAGGATGGAGATACGGAAAAAATGTTCCGGAGGATCTGTCAGCTTAAGGAATGTGCGAAAGAAATTTCCGAGGCGATCCGATAGAAAAAAAGGAGATTTGTTATGAGCGAGTATAGTGTAGAGTTAAAGGGCTTAAATAAGGTGTACAGCAACCTCTTAAAAGAGGATACGATCGCACTGAAGGATATCAACCTCCAGATCCGTCCGGGGGAGTTTATTTCTATCATCGGCCCGTCCGGCTGTGGGAAATCAACACTTTTGCGGATCATTGGAAACCTTGATAAACCGACCTCCGGTACGATCGAGTACCGGGACGGGGCAGATCAGCAGATGGGATTCGTTTTTCAGGATTCCGTTCTTCTCCCGTGGAAAAATGTGAGACAGAATGCAGAATTTCCGTTAGTGATCCAGAAAAAGCAGACGAAAGAGAATGAAGAGAAGCTTGACGAGCTCCTGGAACTTGCAGGGCTTTCGGAGTTTAAGACTGCGCTTCCGAGAGAGCTTTCCGGCGGTATGAAACAGCGTGTGTCCATCGTCCGGGCGCTTTCCTATGACGCTCCGTTACTTCTGATGGATGAGCCCTTCGGAGCTTTGGATGCCCTGACCCGTGACCACTTAAATGAGGAGCTTTTAAAGATCTGGCAGAAGACGAAAAAGACGGTTATTTTCGTTACCCACAGCATCGAGGAAGCCACCTTCCTGTCGGACCGCGTTCTCGTCATGTCTGCGAGACCGGGAAGAGTCAAGGAGATGGTGGAGATCGATCTGCCGCGTCCAAGGGGAGAGGCAACGAGAAATGATCCGAAGTTCACGGAATACAATAAGTATCTGAGGGGGATCATCGGATGAAAAAGAACGGAAAACTTCAGGGACTCCTGAGAACCATCGGGGAATACGCGCTTTCCGTCGGCGTGTTTATCGCGCTCTGGTGGATCTACGTTGCGGTAAAGCATGTCCCGGCGTACATCCTGCCGTCTCCGCCGAAGGTCTGGAGCAGCCTTGTCAAAATGTTTGTAAAAGGAACTGTATACGCACATCTCTGGACGACGACTTATGAGGTCATTCTCGGATTTGTGATCGGCGCCTTTTTAGGAATTGTTCTCGGATATGTGTTTATCAAGATCGATGCCTTAAAAACGATGCTGATGCCGTACCTGATCTTCCTTCAGACGGCACCGAAGATCGCACTTGTCCCGTTATTCGTCGTATGGTTCGGAATCGGACTCGTATCAAAGGTTGTTTTGATCATATCCATGGTCCTGTTCCCGGTATTGTCGGGAATGATGCTGGGTTTGGAATCGATCCCGCCGGATGTCAGAAACCTGATGAAGATCTTAAAAGCGTCAAAATGGCAGGTGTTTTCACAGGTTGAAATGCAGTATTCATTACCGGCGCTGTTTGCAAGTCTGAAGGTCGGTATCGTTCAGGCAGTCATCGGTGCGATCGTTGCCGAATGGATGTCCGGAAAACAGGGTCTCGGATATATCCTGACTTACGCGTCATCGACCTATGACACCCCGATGCTGCTCGCGGGCATCATCGTCACGATCATTCTGGGAATCGCGACGTATCAGGTGATCAGTGTGCTGGAGGATAAGTTCCTGTACTGGCACGAATCGAAAAATTAGTGCTCAGCCCGCCGCTTCTGACAGAAATGCGGTGTGCTGAATGAGAGAAAGATTTTGGGAGGAAATGAGTGTGAATTTTACATCGGCTTCATCACCGACGATGAATGGAAAAATGCCGCATATCCAGTGTACGGCTGAGGAGATCGGAGAGATCGTACTGCTTCCGGGTGATCCGGGGCGCGTTGCCATGTTTGAGGATCTTTTAGAGGATTATAAGATCGTCAGCAACTACCGGGAATATGTGGTTGGAACCGGATATTACAACGGAATCAAAGTTACAGTGTGCTCGACTGGAATCGGTGGTCCGTCAACGGAGATCGCTGTGCTCCAGCTGATCGCTCTCGGCGCGAAAGCTCTGATCCGCATCGGCGGGACCGGCGTGCTGAAAGAAGATGTACCGTGCGGGGCGATGGTCTTGAACACGGGTGCTGTCCGGAAAGGCGGTGCTTCCTGCTTCTACGCTCCGTCTGAGTATCCGGCATTAGCCTCATTTGAAGTGCTGGATTGCTTAAAGCGCGCATGTGAGGAGAGAAAGAACGAATATTCCATGGGAATCTGTATGTCGGTCGGTTCCTTCTATCACGGACAGGGACGTCAGATGCCGTTTGAGACAGGATATGATGAAAATGCTGTTCTGGAACAGTATGAAAAATGGAACATTCTGAACATGGAGATGGAGGCGGAGACGATCTTTACGCTGGCATCGTTAAACAATGTTCTTTCCGGAAGCATCTGTGCAGTACACTGCAACCGGATCACGGACCAGTGGCTGGGGGATTTTGAACCGGCCCAGAAGGAGATGTGCAGAACGGCTCTTGCCGCGGGAGAAAAGCTTTATAAGGAATATCTGCACAGAAAGTAACGGATTGTAAGGCCTGCGGGCCCGCCCGCTGACCGCGATCAAATAAAATATAGATAATGACCCGGCCAAAAATGGCGAGGGAAGTTATAGATGCCGGAAATGCAGTTCCGGTAAGACAAAGAATCAATGTATTTATGAAAAGGAGAAGGAGAGTACCATGAAGAAAAAAATTCTTGCAACCGTACTGACAGCGGCAATGGCAGTGTCCATGCTCGCAGGATGCAGCTCTGAGAGCGCAGGCAAAGCAAGCGAAGCAGCAGCAACGACCGCAGAGGCAACGACAGCCGCAGAGGAGACAAAGGCTGAGGAGACAACGGCGGCAGAAGCAAAGGACACAGGCGATTTAAAGACGGTTTCCATCCAGATCGATGGTTCCGCAGTTCCGTATTACGCACCGTTATACCTTGCGCAGGAGAACGGATATTTTGCGGAAGAGGGACTGAATGTTGAATTCTATTATGCAGCAGCAGCCGATATCGTAAAGAACGTTGCAGCAGGAAATGTTGAGTTCGGTTTCCCGAACGCAGATGCAGTTGTAGCGGCAAAGGCACAGGGTATCCCGGTTAAAGTTGTTCATACAACCTATCAGGAAGGCCTCGGCGCGATCATCTTCGGAAGCGATTCCGGAATCAGCACACCGGCTGACTTAAAGGGTAAAAAAGTAGCAGTTACAAGCCTTGGAAGCGCAAACTACTTCCAGCTTCAGGCAGCTATGGAGTCTGCAGGCCTTACGATCGACGATGTACAGGTTGAGATCGTTGGTACAGGCGCAATTCTGACAGCACTCACAGAGGGTCAGGTTGACGCGATCGTGTTCTCAAAACTCAGAACCATCGAGTTAAACAACTCCGGTTACGCGGCAAGCGAGATCACATGCGACCAGTTCCTTCCGTCCTTTGGCAACGTATTAGTTGCAGGCGACAAGTTAGTAGCAGAGGATCCGGAGACTGTTGACGGATTCTGCCGCGCGTTAAACAAAGCGATTGAGTACATCATCGACGGTCACGTTGAGGAAGCTGTTGATATGTCCATCGAGAAATATGCACCGACCTTCGCTGAGAAGAGAGATGTTGTTGTCCAGATCTTAAACGATGTATTCGTAAAGACCTTATGGCAGAGCGATTACACGAAGGAAAACGGAATCGGCGCGTCCAACCCGGAGAAGTGGCAGGCACTGATTGATGAGTCCAAGGAGCTTGGCAATATCGACGAGACCTTCGATGCATCTGAACTCCTTTACACACCGGCAAAATAAAGAATTTTCCCCGCTTCGGACGGGAAGAGCTATGAGGTGAGAGATGTTTTACAGAAAATATAGAAAAACCATTCTTCCGGCACTGTTTCTGCCGCTGTTTCTGATCGTGTGGGAACTGTATATCCGGATCTTTCATGTACCGAACTACCTGCTTCCCGGTCCGGCAGAGCTGGCGAACTCGATGGTAAAGCTGTTTGTGAGCGGTGATGTGATGAAACATATCCGCGTTACAATGGAAGAGATCCTGGTGGGAACGGTGATCGGTATCGTGATCGGACTGGTCCTCGGCTATATTATGGCGAAGATCCGCTTTATTGAGCGTCTGATCATGCCGTTCGTTATCATTATCCAGACAGCCCCGAAGATCTCTCTGGCACCGCTTTTCATCCTCTGGATGGGACTCGGAATCGAATCCAAGGCGGCGTTAGTTATTCTGGTCGTATCGTTCCCGATCATGATCAATGAGGTATCGGCGATCCGCTCCATAGAGGATAATGTATACAATCTGATGAAGGTGTTAAAGGCCAGCAAATGGCAGACCTTCTGTAAGATCGAGGTTCCGTATTCGATTGAGATGATGTTATCCGGAATTAAGCTTGCCTTAACGCAGGCGATGACAGGCGCGGTCATCGGTGAGATGATCGGAGCGAAAGCAGGTCTTGGATATCTGCTTACGCTTGGCAGTGAGACATACGATATCAAGATGATCCTGAATGCGGTCATTCTTTTAAGTGTGATCGGTCTGGCGCTTTACCTGATCTCGGAGCTGATCGAGAAGAAGGCGCTTTACTGGAAAGTGATCGATAAGAGTGTGGTAGGCTGAAAATAGACAGGTCCTCATATGGCGGTATGCTGTGTGGGGACCTGTTTTTTATGTAACAGGAATGTGGGATTATTTTTTCGATGGTAAACCATTAGGAATAATGTTATACTGAACCTATATGCGGGCCACACATTTTCTGAATGTTCCGACATTTATCGAAGAAAATCCGGAGCAGTCCGGTGGCCGAAAAAGTGCGATAGAAACGGAGAAGTTGTCTATGAAAAAAATGATTTCCTGGAATGTAAACGGGCTTCGTGCCTGCCTGGGGAAGGGATTTTTAGAATATTTGAAGGAGACGGAAGCGGATATTTTCTGCATCCAGGAGAGCAAGTTGCAGGAAGGACAGGTGGATCTGGAGCTTCCGGGGTATCACCAGTACTGGAATTACGCGGAGAAAAAGGGATATTCCGGAACGGCGATGTTTACGAAGGAAGAGCCGATCGCGGTGACCTATGGACTTGGAATCGAGGAACATGACCATGAGGGCCGGGTGATCACGGCAGAATTTCCGGAATATTATGTGGTTACCTGCTATACCCCGAATTCCCAGGACGGCTTAAAGCGTCTCGATTACCGGATGAAGTGGGAGGACGCATTCCGGACGTACTTAAAGGAACTGGAGACGAAGAAACCGGTAATTTTCTGCGGTGATCTGAACGTGGCACATCAGGAGATCGACTTGAAGAATCCGAAGACGAACCGGAAGAATGCAGGTTTCTCTGATGAGGAAAGAGCGAAATTTACGGAGCTTTTAGAGGCAGGATTTGTTGATACGTTCCGGTATTTTTACCCGGATCAGGAAGGGATCTACTCCTGGTGGTCTTACCGGTTCTCGGCAAGAGCGAAGAATGCGGGGTGGCGGATCGACTACTTCTGTGTCTCAGAAAGTCTGAAGGACAGGCTTGTGGACGCGAAGATCCATACGGAAGTGATGGGAAGCGATCATTGTCCGGTGGAGCTGGATATTCAATAGAATAGATTTGGTACAGTACCTGACTCAAGGTATAGCGGTATGTAGCGATAAAAGCTGTGTACAAGTATCTGCGAAAGAATACGCAATTTACAGATTAAAGAATTTTGTGCAGATATTGAAATGCGGCTGTAAATGACGGTAAAAAGTTTTGATTTAGAAAGTGATAGTGGGTTGACATAACATGAATTTAGTGACGGCAGAACATCTGACAAAATCATATACGGAGCGGCTGCTCTTTGATGACACCGACTTTTCCATCAACGAAGGTGACAAAATCGGTCTCATCGGAATCAACGGAACAGGGAAATCGACCCTATTGAAGCTGGTGGCGGGACTTGAGGAGCCGGACTCCGGCCGGATCGTCCGTGGACGGAATCTGGATATCCGATATCTCCCTCAGAACCCGGTATTCCATCCGGGCGAGACGGTGCTGGAGAGCGTTTTAAGGGAAAATGAGGGGCATGAACATGTCTGGGATATCGAAAGTCAGGCGAAATCCATGTTAAACCGTCTCGGAATCCCGGATTTCAATGAGAAGGTGGATCATTTATCCGGCGGGCAGAAGAAGCGCGCGGCGCTGGCATCCGTGCTGCTGTCCACGGCGGAGCTTCTGATCTTAGACGAGCCGACAAACCATCTGGACAGTGAGATGGCGGACTGGCTGGAAGATTATTTAAAGAAATTCAAGGGCGCACTCCTTATGATCACCCATGACCGGTATTTCCTTGACAGCGTGACGAACCGGATTGTGGAGCTGGATAACGGAAAGCTTTACAGCTATCAGGCAAACTATGAGGGCTTTCTGGAATTAAAGGCAGAGCGCATGGACATGGAAAAGGCCTCTGAGCGCAAGCGCCAGTCGATCTTGCGGACGGAACTCGCATGGATGCAGAGAGGTGCCCGTGCCCGCTCTACAAAGCAGAAAGGCAGAATTCAGCGATTTGAGGCACTGCGGGATAAAAAGGGACCGGTGGAGGACGGAAAAGTCGAGATGGAGTCCATCTCCAGCCGTCTCGGCCGTACTACCATCGAGATCTCGGATCTCTGCAAATCCTACGGGGACAAGGCCCTTGTAAAGGATTACACCTACTTTTTCTTAAAGGATGACCGCATCGGCTATATTGGTCCCAACGGAAGCGGAAAATCGACGTTGATGAAGATGATCGCCGGCTGGATCAAACCGGATTCCGGAACAATTGAGATCGGACAGACTGTAAAGCTCGGCTATTTCTCCCAGGAGAATGAGGACATGGACACGAGCCTCAAGGTCATCGACTATATTAAGAATGTTGCGGAGTATGTAAAGACAAAGGACGGCAGCATCAGCGCGTCCCAGATGCTGGAGCGGTTTTTATTCCCACCGTCTGTCCAGTACACCGTGATCGAGAAACTGTCCGGCGGCGAGAGAAGACGTCTTTATCTTTTAAAGATCCTCATGAGTGCACCGAATGTCCTGATTCTGGATGAGCCGACGAATGACCTTGATATCCAGACGCTGATGATCCTGGAAGACTATCTTGACAGCTTTCAGGGGATCGTCATCACGGTATCCCATGACCGGTATTTCCTTGACCGCGTGGTCGGCAGGATTTTTGCCTTCGAGGGAGATGGAAAGCTTCAGCAGTACGAGGGCGGATTTACGGACTATCAGGCGGCGAAGGCGGAGCGGGAAGCGAAGCTTGCGGAGAGCGCGGCGGAGAATCCGGCGGCAGCGAAGAAGTCTGCGGATAAGGGAAATGATGCGGCTGAGACAGACAGCGCATCCCGCGGGAACGCGAAGCCAAGGGAGAAAAAACTGAAATTCAGCTACAAAGAGCAGAGAGAGTGGGATACCATCGAAGATGACATCGCCGCTCTGGAAGAGGCAGTAGAGAACCTTGAGAAGGAGATCGAGGCCTCTGCGACGAACTTTACAAAGCTCAATGAGCTTATGAAAGAAAAAGAAGAGAAGGAAGCGCAACTCGAAGAAAAGATGGATCGTTGGGTCTACTTAAACGATCTGGCGGAGCAGATTGAGGCGCAGAAGAACAGGTAATATGATAACTGTCAGCGGACTTGTGTATTTGTTGTGCCAGTTATGCGAGACCTAGCAGCAGGAAAAGGCCAGAGCGGCAGTTGTTCAAAAATATATTTTTACTGATGTTGATTATCGGAAACTCAGGACCGCAGGTAACCGTTGCTGAAATCAGTAAATAGAACATGTCGGGGAAAACGGGGGATTTTAGAATGGCAGAATATCGAAACAGAAACAGAATCCTGTATCCACTTGGTGTCACGCAGGAAGAGAACGGCGTCCACATCCTTGTACAGGGACGTGCCGGGGAGGTTCGGCTGCTCTTGTACAGGCCAGGAGAGAAAAAGCCATGCGAGGAGATCTCGTTTGATCCGAAATACCGGATGGGAGATGTGTGGGAGCTGGCGCTGGATCGGACAGATTTTGCATCATTTGAATATAATTTCATGATAGATGGAAAAATTGTGACAGATCCTAATGCGCGCGTCATCACAGGCCGGGAGAAATGGGCAGACCGGAAACGTGCCGGAAAACCGGTGCGTGGCAGGATACTGTCGGAGGAGTTTGACTGGGAGGATGATGTAAACCCGGAAACCCCTTATGCAGAAACGATCCTCTACAAACTCCATGTCAGGGGATTTACGGCGCATGCGTCCTCCGGGGTATCTGCCCGAGGAACGTATGCCGGTGTCATGGAGAAAATCCCATATTTAAAAGAACTCGGGATCACGGCGGTGGAGCTGATGCCGGTGACAGAGTTCGATGAGATCATGATGTCATCCTCCGGAAGCAGCTTCCATAACGCGAAACAGGAGCCGACAGGATACTTAAATTACTGGGGATATGGTCCGTCCTATCTCTACGCGGTGAAGACGGCGTATGCCTCCCGTGAGACAATGTCGGCGGAAGGTGAGTTTAAAACATTAGTCAAAGAATTGCATAAGGCCGGGATCGAGTGTATCCCGGAGATGTACTTTACAGGAAAAGAGCTTCCGGGGGAGATCCTTTCCGTGCTCCGGTACTGGGTGGAAGAGTATCATGTGGATGGTTTCCATCTGACCGGATTCCCGGATCTTTCTCTGGCAGCGGAGGATCCGTTTTTAAAGCGGACGAAGCTTTTTGCGGAAAACTGGAATGAGGTCATGAACCGCCGGCCGAAACAGGGCTATGTGACTCCGGGAGATGGCGCGGTATCGGTGGAGGAAAAGAATCTCGCGGAATACAATATGCAGTTCATGGAGGACATGCGCCGGTTCCTGAAGGGCGATGAGGGAATGTTGTCGGCCTTTGAGTTCCGGAACCGCAGAAACCCGGCGGAGTATGCTGTGATCGACTACATGGCGAACACCAACGGCTTTACGCTGATGGATACCGTCTCCTATGACCGGAAGCACAACGAAAAAAACGGCGAGGAGAACCGGGACGGAAGCGACTACAACTATTCCTGGAACTGCGGCGCGGAAGGTCCGACGAGAAAGAAAAAAATCGTGGAGCTGAGGAAACAGCTCTTAAAGAATGCGTATCTGCTCCTGTTTTTAAGTCAGGGTGTTCCGCTTCTCATGGCGGGCGACGAGTTCGGGAACAGTCAGGACGGAAACAACAACGCCTACTGTCAGGACAATGCGGTCTCCTGGTTAAACTGGAAGCTTCTGGAGACCCACAAGGATCAGGTAGACTTTGTGAAACGCCTCATTGCCTTCCGGAAAGCCCACAAGATGTTCCATATGGACCGGGAACCGCGGATCATGGATTATAAGTCCTGTGGACGACCGGATGTGTCCTATCACGGGGAAAACGCCTGGAAGCCGGAGTTTGAAAATTTCCGCCGCCAGTTCGGGATCCTCTACTGGGGTGCCTACGCGAAACGCCCGGACGGGAGTGATGACGCGAACTTCTATGTAGCCTATAACATGCACTGGGAGCCGCATATGTTTGGACTTCCGCATCTCCCGAAGGGAGCAAAGTGGCGTGTGATCTGCAATACGGGCGCCCCGGATGCGGCCGACCTTCCAACGGATGGAACCGGTAAAGTTCCGAAAAACCAGATGATGCTGGCGGTACCGCCGCGCGGGATCGTGATTCTTGAGAGCTTTTCGGAAAAATAGCTGAAAAAATCCCCATCACAGGTCAGAAGATAGAGACATCGGCCTGAAGGATGGGGATTTTGCATGATATAAGAAAATTACACATATTTGTTTTGTTCCTGTCGGGATCAGTGTCTGCCAGAATCTGCGCTTGTCGGAATCTGCGCCCGGTGTTGATTATTCCGGATAAACAAGCTGTTCCTCGCGGATATCCTCAAGTACCTCATCATAGAACTTTCCGGCAAGATATTTTGCCATCGGGAGGTTCATGTCAAGGTAGTTTCCGCAGTCGCGGGCAGCGGCACCCGGAACTTCACCTTCGTAATCGCGGATAAAGAGGAACATCTCCTGAAGCAGCGGGATGATGTCCGCAGACTCATAATCGCCGGAGAGAAGCAGGTAGAATCCGGTGCGACATCCCATCGGACCGAAGTAGAGAACTTTATCTTTGTAAAGACGATGATTTCTTAAGAAGGTTGCGCCGAGATGTTCGATCGTATGGACCTCGGCAGTGTTCATAACCGGCTCAAAGTTCGGACGGGTCATACGGATATCGAAGGTCGTAACATGGCTGTCTCCGGCAATGTCCCTTCGGGAAACATAAACACCGGGAATCAGTTTCAGATGATTGACAGTGAAGCTTGTGATCTTTTCCATAATCAGATACACCCTTTCGTGAGTTTTGCTGTTTGTTGTTGGACACAGGTTGGAATTTTCCGAACTGAAAATTCTGTACAATACAGAGGCAGATGCCGTCTGACTGTATCAACTTTTATTATAAAGGGGATACCGTGT
>ERZ791901.1315-NODE-1315-length-10718-cov-2.098846_pt1 | contig 10718 bp, 9 predicted proteins | sample MGYA00510150_ERZ791901 | MGnify/ENA primary metagenome ERZ791901 (study PRJEB30046, sample SAMN00792058) | human gut metagenome | study: EMG produced TPA metagenomics assembly of the A metagenome-wide association study of gut microbiota in type 2...
TTAATAGCTGAAGGCGAACATCAGCAACAGGATTTTAAATTTGAAATTTCGGAAAAAATATTCTCGGATGTTGCTAAGATACAGTTATAGTCTTTATAATCGCTTTGCTTTTTCCAAGTCGGAACAATAGAAACAACCCCAAATTTGTATTTTAAACTCGAAAAATATTCTATCATCTTTTCTCGTGTGAACTCTTCGCTAATTAAAGAAGGTAAGAGTATCATTTTTTCGCCTGACCATTTTTGTTCTGGAGACATCAACGGATTCTTTACTGCTTTTATATCAAAATCTAATGTCTTAATAAAAAACACATCATCTTGCGTTGTAGCAGACATTAATATTCTATTTGCTGCTTTTGAAAATGTTCCAAATACGTCTACAGATACATTAATAGGCATAATTTCAATTCCATGGCTTCCTATAAAAGCTTGGCACTTATCAATAGAATTACGAATAAGAGCCCAAGAAAAAGTCAAGAATGTTTCAGAAGTATGATTTGACAATAATTTAAGGACTTCTGTTTTTTTCTCTATCCATGCCCAATATGGTATTGGCAAAACACTCTCGAAATCATTCTCTTTAACAATATCTATAACGGTTCCTTCTCCTTGTTCATTTAAATCTTCCTCGAAAAGATTAAATAAATCATTATATAAGTCCTTATTCTGCTTTCTACTAATGGATATCATAAATGATTCTCTAATAGCATCTACACACGCATGGGCGTCATCTAAAATAACACATCCTGCTTTTTCAAAATGATTACCAATACCAAAAATAGATTTTCCGTTGAACAGCTTCTGTGCATGCGTTACCAAAATCATCTTCCCAGCATAAAACTCACCCGGAATCACATTATCAGAACCAATAGTACCAACCACGATTCCGAATTTGACAGCTTCCATGCATACTTGATCTACCAAATATTTATTAGGACATACATAAATACATGGACCCTGCCCCATATTAATCTTCGATTGCAATATTAATAGACCAATAAGCGTTTTCCCTTCGCCAGTATGTAACTTTATTATTAAATCTCTATCTTCTTTTCGCTCTTCGTACCATTTTTCTAATATTGTAATTTGTGTATTTCTCAATGGACCAGTTACACTTGTCCTATCTAAATTATCATAAATATCAATAGGATTTTCTTTTTTGGAAGTCTTCTCCTTCGCCATTTTTTTCTTAAAGTCTATCATTTTTATCCCCCTTGCACATCTATCTACAAAATCACACTACTGTAACAGAGAAAGTTTGATGAATCCATAAAATCTTTTGTATGATTAAAATTTTATCATATTTTGTCTTATTTTTCCATTAGAAAAGCCAATCGACCAAGCATCCGATTGGCTTTTACATTATACGGTTTTATACTCTATCTCCGTCCCATCCAAAAACACCGTCACAACCATCCCCTCCTCATACACCCTGATACACTCCACCGTCCGCAGCATCAAATCAATATCCACCTCCTGCAACGGCTGTGCCTCCTTCGCTATCTCCATAAAATCCATCGCCCGGAACCTTGCCAGCAAGTCCTCCCCCTGCATCTTCTCTTCCCATTCCGGCACCAGTATATCCCGGCATTCCAGCAGCCGATTCCACGCCATCATATAAATCTCCCGCACCGTTTCTTCATCAATATGTCTATTGGAACACCCCATCACACCTTTTACCTTATACCGTTCACTGCACTGCCACACCTTCCTGTCTCCGGCACTGCTCCGCCAGCCTTTTCTCTGAAATACCTTATTGCATTCCCCACAGACAATCTTTGCTGCAAAGGGATTTGTTTCTGTATTCCTGGCAAAAGAATTTGTCCCATGCTCCTTCAGATACCGTTTTCTGCGTTCTATCTCCAACTGTACGCATTCCCAAATCCATTTCTCAATTATCGCTTCATGGTCATCCTCAATATAATACTGCTGAATTTCCCCCTGATTCTGTACCCGTTTCTTCGTAAGGAAATCTGTGGTATAGCTTTTCTGTAAAAGCGTATCCCCTTTATACTTCTCATTCTCCAACATACTGGCAAGCGTTGTAGACTGCCATTTTGTGCCGCCATCCCAACTCTTAATGCCTTCCCTCTCAAAAACCCGCTTGATATAATCGGTAGTCTTTCCCCAAAGGAACTCCATGAACAGCCGACGGACAATCTTTGCCTGTTTCTTATTGACTATCAGCTTCCCATCTTCATCTGCATCATACCCAAGAAACCGCTTGGTACTCATTTTATGCTGCCCGACTTCAAACCGTTTGCGAATCCCCCACGTACTGTTTTCCGAAATATTCCGGCTCTCATCCTGTGCCAGCGAAGAAAGAATGGTCAGCAGCACCTCTCCCTTTGCATCCAGCGTATCAATATTCTCTTTCTCAAAAGTGATACCCACGCCAATTGATTTCAGTTCCCGCACATAATTCAGGCAGTCCAGTGTATTTCTTGCAAATCTGGAAATGGATTTTGTTATAATCCGGTCAATTTTTCCTGCTCTGCAGTCAGCGATCATCCGGTTAAATTCTTCCCTCTTTTTCGTATTGGTGCCGGAAATTCCTTCATCTGCATAAATCCCTGCACATTCATAAGCAGGATTGCTGTTAATGCTCTCTGTGTAAAAACGCACCTGATTTTCATAACTTGATAACTGCTCTTCTTGGTCTGTACTCACCCGGCAGTACGCTGCTACCCGCAGCTTCTTTTTCTGTGTCCTGCCCCGGTTCCCTTCTGTCAAATTCTTCTTTGCTGGTATAACGGTAATGTTTCTTGCCATTTCTGTAAACCTCCTCTACCACCATCGGTTCTATGATATTCTGCCGGGATGCAGATTCATCAGGAACCCTGATACCCCGGCATGCCTGTTTTCCATGTTCAATATAAGTGGCACACAGCCACTCCACTTTCTTCTTATATCCCTGTCTGCGGCGGAGCGTCCTCCCACAGTGTGGACAGTGCAACATTCCCGTCAGAGGATACCGCCGTTGGTATTTCATCGAATCATCCTGTGCAATATTTCTGCTCCGCTTATTTTCTTCGATTTTCTTCTGCAATTCATCCCATACATCTTCACTCAAAATAGCCGGATGACTGTCTTCCATATAATAGCTCTGCACCTCACCCTTATTTAAAACCGTCTGGTTCCGCATCCCATCCGGTGTATAATACTTCTGCAAATGGAAATCACCTTTGTATTTTTCATTACGGAACATTCCCATGATGCTGCCTACATTCCATTTGCCGCCTGTGACCGTAGGAATTTTCAAAAATTCTGCCAACTGTGCCAACCGGCTGCTGCCGACTCCCAAAAGATACATGTCTACCAGAAACCGGAAAGCAGCCGCTTCCTTTTGATTGATAACCAGTTGTCCAAATTCATCCTTGTCATATCCCATAAACCGCTCTGTGTTAATCATGTACTCGCCACGCTCAAATTTCTTCCGAATTGACCACTTTCTGTTTTCTGATACATTCCTGCTTTCTTCCTCTGCAAATGAAGCAAGGACAGTGAGCATGACCTCACCGTCCCCGGATAATGTGTTGATATTTTGTTCTTCAAAATAGACCGCTACACCCATCTGCCGCAGCTCCCGCACCACTTCCAACAGCACTGCTGTGTTTCTCGCAAACCTTGAAATGGCTTTCGTAATTATTAAATCAATTTTTCCGTCTCTCGCCATCTGCACCATCCGCTGGAACTCCGGGCGGTTCCCACTGTAACCGGAGATTCCCTGATCTGCAAATACTCCAACAAACTCATATTCCGGATTGGCTTTGATGGAGCGTTCATAATAGGAAATCTGATTTTCCAGAGATTCTCCCTGTTTCCTCGTATCTGTGGAGACTCTCGCATAGGCACAGACACGTTTCTTTTTTAATTTGCATTCCTTCGGCTTAATCATCTGTATCCTCATAGCACGGTCTCCCTTCCAAAATATTCTTTCACAAATTCCTTTACCCGGATGTATTGATTCCAAGCATCCTGCTCTTTGTCAATACTCACCACATCCGTTCCTGCCTTGTCACAGGCTTCCATAAATTCAAAAAACTGCTGCCAGTCACGGGCAATCATCGCAGCATCCCTTGTCACAACCACATGAATTTTACCTGCCTGAATGTTCTCAATCAACTGCCGAAATTTCTTTCGGTTCCCATCTGCACCGGAAGCCTCATCCCAAAAGAACTGCTCTTCCTTTTTGATTTCTCCATAGCAGTGAAAAAGCGCTTCTCTCCCCGGTTCAATATATTTGTCATATCCATGGTCACAGTGTGTGGTTCTGTAATAATATGCCACCTGATTTTTTCTCTCTGATATCACCATTTTCCTTTTACCTCCATGCATCCGTTCTCCCTCCCCTGATAAAACCGGGATTTTGGGGTAGTCTATTAATCACTCTGAAAGCCCTATAAGTCAAGCAGATAAACGGTTTCCACGCCTTTCTTTTTTCGTCCGTGCAAACTTATCTGAAACAGCGAAAAAGAAATACCCGGCAGGTCTCCCCACCGGGCAAAATCACATCACTATCTACACCCTCACCGCATAATCCAACGCAATCCATCCATTCTGTTCCTTCTGATAAGATTTCAATAGTCCCCACTTGGAAGCACCTTTCCCATCCGCTTCCTCCACAATGGTAAATATACCAGCTCCCGTGAACTGCCCTGTCCTTGCATAATCCGTTCCGGGACCTTTCCGAATGTTCAAATCCGGAATATTAACCTTTACCATATAAGAAGATATCTCCGGCAGCTCCTCCATGAACTGTACATACTCTTTTCCCGTAGTGATATACAGATCGGATTTCAGCTTATACCACTGTCCGTCTGCACTGATTCCCACCACCGTATAAATACCGTCAAACACCACCTGGTCTACGTTATCTCCCATACATGGTGCCGTCCGCACATTCAGTCCGTCTTTCCCTTTATAGGACACCTTCACAAACCCGGACAACGGATTGACAGGCTGAACTGGCTTCTCTTCATTTCCAGATGCAGTTCCCGCATCCCCGATGATGTTCTTCAAAATCGTAAGAATCTTTGCACCATATCCGGCTCCTGCCGCCCAGCCTTTTCCCTGCGGATTCTCCTGAATCCCTAGCCACTCCACATAAGGGGCAGAACCTCTTGTAACATATTTGAAGCGTGGGTCGATATTCTCATTCTTCAAACCATCCTCACAGGCGTAGGCTTTTAAGTGCTGAACCTGACACCGGATTCCCATCTGCGGTGTCTCAAAAGACAGTCCTTTCATGCCGTTCTGCGTCACGCCCATCCCGGCAAAATTATTCTGTTCCAGCGTGACCGCACTCTGGCTGAACCCAAAGTTTCCCGTTTCCAGACAGGACTGGGCAAAAGCAACATCTCCTCTTACACCTTCTGTCTCTCCCTCGGAAAGATACAGTGGAATCATATCCAATACCGGCTGTGCCACAGACGGATTTTTCTTCCTGATATATTCCCTCATCTGCTCCACGGTTGCCACGGCTTTTCCCATAATCTTCGTATAAGAAGCAGTAACCGAACCATTCCCGGAATCCGCACCACCGTCCATCTTTGCTTTGATATCCTTACGGAACTGTACCATGGTCAGCCCAAATCGGTTCCAGATATGCTCCACATCTCCATGATTGCTGGCAATCCCTCTTTTACACCCCTCACTGTGGCTGATGATTACACCATCCGCCAAAGGATTCAGCTTGTACTGCTTACACAGATACGCAAACAGCTCCACCGCATATTGATAAGTGGCAAGCACATGCTTCTTCGTATTGCTCCCATCCCCGGTCTCCGTCCAGTTCACTCCGCCTGTATAGCGGATGGTAGACGGCTCCGTCAGTTCCACTCCGATGTGGGTGTTGTTCCCGGCACCGCCGCAGTGCCAGCCTCTGTGGTTCCACGGCAGAATCTGATACACATCCCCGTCCGGTTCCACGATGGCATGGACACAGGCGTTTGCCCCGCTCTTGTTCCAATTATTCATAAACGCAGATGCCTTCGGCTGCGGACAGCCAACGGAATGAATCATCAGTCCTTTCACTGTAATTTTTCTTCCAGACTGGTAACAGTCAGACTTGGTAAGATAATTCTGAATCAGCTTCATATTCCCTGACCTCTCTTTCTGATTTTAGACAGCAAAAAAGGCACCAGCTTTTCTGCCAATGCCCGCTCCTGCTTCTCTATTCCCTTTTCCTGAATTCCTCTACTTTTCCTAATATCTACTTTTCCTCTTTCTCCTTGTGTAACTGCTCCAGCACCATTTTCAGCTTCTCCGGTACCGGAAGCCCGATGCGGGATGCATTTTCCAGAATAGAAATCCCCTCATTAGACAAATAGAAGAAAATGACTGCCGTTCTCAGTACACTCCCGTCCTGAATGACATAAAAATCAATGATGTGTCCCAACGCCACCAGACAGAAGATCACTACCTTCTTAAAAATTCCTTTGAATCCCACTTCGCTGGACAGCTTCTTCTCCACCGCCGCAGCCATCAGCCCGGTCAGATAATCCACCACCACAAATACCACCAGTGCATAGATAACCCCGTCCAGACCACCTACAAACCAGCCGAAGAAACCACCCACGGCCGCAAACCCACACTGCATCACATTGACAAATTCTTTCATGGAAGAATCCCTCTCTTTCTTTTTTATATGGAAAAAGCGGCCTGCTCCCAAAAGCCGCCGCCCTTATCCCAGATTCATTTATACGGTTTCCTCTTCCGTCAGCGTATAGGTGATCTTCATGGTCTTGTCCACGGTTTTCACCACCGCCGAAGAAAGGTTGTTGATAGTTGCCAGATACGGAGTAAGCAGGTACATGGTACGGTATTCATTTCCATAGCTGCCTCCCCATCCCACCAGAAAGTTTTTATACTGAAAGAGCGGTGTTGCCGCATCGTTCAGCCGGAAGCTGCCCTGTGTGCGGATGACCGTATCCTCCGCTGTCACCTGAAAATCCCCTGCCACAATCAGATCTCCGATGAGCGTCATATACACCTCACAGCTTCCAGTCTCACACAGGGGCTTCCATTTGGAAGTAAACCCAAACTCAATCAGCGTCACATCTGCGGAATTTGCGGTGTTGATCTTATAAATCCCCTTTTTGTTATAAGCAGGGACATACAGATAACCGCCCCTCATACAGCACTGGATGATACGCTCCGGGTAAGTTGCCGTCTCATCCCTCTGCCCCACTGGCATCAGCTTTGCATTGGACAGCGTCCACACCCCTTCCGTGATGTAATAATCCTCTTTGGATATTTTCACCCAGACCATGGTTGCGCTTCCGGCAGAATTTCCTTCATTGGAAAAGCCATACCAGTACCCGTCTTTTCCGTCCATAAACTCTCCATACAGCGTATAGTCTCCCAGAAAACGGAACGTGGAAGCTGCAACTGCCTTATCCTCCAACACGGTAAACGTGCTGTCATCCAGCTTTTCATTAAGCCCGATACTGAAAATCGGCATTCTTACCTTTTTGATACACACACTGGAATTTTTAAATGTCATGGAATACAGCAGGTTCTTTTCAAAATCCACCTCCACGGCATCAAACAGGATTACCTGCTTCACCGCACCAAGGGAACCGATATCTACCGCCTTTAACTGTAAAAATGTGCTGGCATCACCCACAAGGCTCCCGAATCCGTTCTGCCCTCCCAATGCACTGGTCAGTGCCACTGCCGCAATGGTGCCGTTCCCCTGGCTTGGGGTAAACTCCCACACAAACTTATAGCCGTTATCCAGCTTCTTGCTCTCTGTCAGGTTCAGGCTTCCCCTTGCCAGATTTGCTGTAGAATTGACATTGTTGGAAGCATACGCCACCGGGAGATTATCGGACTGCACATAAATGTTATCCGCATTCTCTTCCAGTGCTTTGGAAAACAGCAGGATACCGCCAATCATGTTGGTGCAGATTGGAAGGAGTGTTCCCGTCCACACCATTCCCGTGGAATATTCCGCCTCACAGTAAAAAATACCCATGGGATTCAGCCCAAGGATATTGTTCACTGCGTTTGTCACCATATTTTCTTCCGTTACCGTTTCTACCTCTGAGGTGTTCACATCTATCAGTTCCATGACCATCGTTCCTTTTAACTTCATATACAACTCCCTTCTACATGATTTCCACTGGACAACAGAACGCCCCGATTGCCGTCCTGCCGGATATCCGGTCACTGTAGCTTCGGATGACCAGTTCCATCGTTTCTATCTTGATCGTTTCACTGTAAGATTTCACATTCATACCGCCACCGATGGCAAACCGCCCCGTGGTTTCCTCTATCGTAATCTTTCCATCCCATGCAGCCGCAGCATCCATGGCCTGACCGCTGATGGAGGCAATGCACTCCCCGGTTTCAATGATTCCAGTGCCGCCCTCCATCCGCAGGTACACATTGAATGTATTTGTAATATTGGGAATCAGATTATCAATAGGATAATACAGCGAAAGAATGTGCTTTCCGCTTCCCCATGTTTCCACTGGATGATGAATCAGGATTTCTTCGTCATTAAATTCAAAAGTGACATAAGCGGTTGCTTTTCCGTCTTCCGTCCATACAATCGGAAGCTCCACCTCCACGGAAATATCATTTGTATCACTTTCCGTTCCGCCGGAAGATTCCCCTGTTTCCATACCTGCACCTCCACCAGTCCCGCTTCCAGCAGATGGAAATGGAATCACAACCGTGCCTTTCGCACTTGTAGATTTCTCCACCTGTGCCGCACTTGTGTCCACCACCACCTGTCCAAAAAACTGCACATGTGTTTCTTCTTTCGATGCAAACTCAATACTAATAATCCTGATATTAGTATCCGCCACACTGTATGCCGAAGCATTGGTAAAGGTAAGGATACCAATCTTCCCCGCTTCGATCTGGTTCAGCAGACCAGATATATTTTTGTCATTCTTGGATTTTGCCTGAGACAATCTGGGATTCTTTCCCACGCATTTCAGGCTGTGCTTCCCGCCAATCTTACAATTAAAGGAAGTGATGCAGGTGGACTGATTCCCGTCTGCCTGACCGCCTGTGAAAGTCAGTACATCTCCCAAATCCAGTGCCGGATTTCCAATGGTGCTGGAATCAAAAGGGACATAATTCACAGCAGACAAATCGTTAAGGATATTTTCACAGAGTTGCTTTCTGGTCTCCTCCAGACCAAACTGCAGCAGGGGATTTATCCCAAGGTTCATGGTCAGCCCGTCATCTGTTTCCAAAGCATAATACTCTGCCGTCTGTGTCCGCAGGTTCGTAGAACTGACTGCCGTATACCTTGTAATGAAATCGGAAAAACTGCTGGAAAAGCGGTGCTTACTCTGAATCTCCATTACAGGCGTTGTCCCATACTTCCGAAGTTCCAGCTTTCCTTCCCGGTTAATCACAAAGAATCCGCCCAGCACCTGTGCCACAAAGAACAATACATCCCGGTAAGTTTCAATGTCATTTTCCGGGTAGATGGAAAGTATCTCTGCTCCATTGGGCATGGCTTCAATCTCCGCCTGTGTCTGTGCCAGCTCCATGTTACAGGCTTTACAGCACAGTTCCAAAAATCCATAAGCGTTTCCGACGGTTTCAAATCCATTAAAACTCTTCTCAAACCGGAGCATGTAATCATAGGCTTTCAATTCCAGACAGTGGACGGTGCGGTTTGCCTCACTCACTTCAAAAACTCCCATGGGAACTTCCTCATAGGTTCCGTCTGCAATCCGAAGATGGTAGAAAAGCTCCACCTTCGCATCTTCCAAGGTATACCTATCAATCTGGGAAAAGAGCGTGATTCCCATCTCTGCCGCATACACCGTCCCAAGCTCAATCTCCGTACTCCCACAGCACTGTGCCGTAATGTAACCGCTGCCTTTCACAATATCCTGATTTCCGAAAGAATACTCTGCCCCGGCTTTCGTGGTGATCTTCCCTGTCCAGTGATACCTTCTGGTGTTCTCCTGCACCGCTTGCAGGAATGCCTCGCTGACCGGATACAAAAACAGCACCTCCTCCATTTTAAGCATGCAAAAAGCACCTGCCATTTCTGACGGATGCTTTGTACCATAATCATTATAAATCTTGCCATCCTCGAACCAAACTGGGCTTTATACTTTTATAGCAAACTTCCTTTTAACCCTTTTTTAAAAACCAATACTGCTTTATCCGTTTCCCAAAATGTCATTGTTCTAAGTGAATAGCCCTGCTTTTCCATTTCTATTATTTTTTCATTTATTCTATTTGTAACATTATCAACAGTAATATTTTCCACTAATTCAGTCTTATACATTTACTTTACCTCCGTAAATTCAAATACACCGGGTGGCATAGGGGCATTACCTGCCTCTATGCTTCTCCTTTTTCTTTTGTTGTTTCAGCCGGAACAGGCGCTCCGCTTCCGCCTCTTTTTGCTGCCTGTTTTTTGACTTCCGCTCTGTCTTAGACTGTTCCTGCTGTAATTTCAGTGCCTGCTGCGATTTTGTGCCGATACCGTTTTTCTCCAACTGTTTCTTCACATCCCGACTCATCCGCTTCTGATTTTTCTTTGCCTTTCTTACAGCAGTTTCAACAGCCGGACTGAACCGCAGTTGATCGTAATGCCTCAAGATAAAATCGTAAACTTCATAATCTTTTGGTTCTGCTCCAAAGGTCACCTTGCACACCGATAATTTACCATTCTCAATTTTCTCAAAGACTCCAATCCAAAATGGTTCCTCAAAGAATACGGTTAAACTGCAT
>ERZ791901.1337-NODE-1337-length-10533-cov-6.190113_pt1 | contig 10533 bp, 9 predicted proteins | sample MGYA00510150_ERZ791901 | MGnify/ENA primary metagenome ERZ791901 (study PRJEB30046, sample SAMN00792058) | human gut metagenome | study: EMG produced TPA metagenomics assembly of the A metagenome-wide association study of gut microbiota in type 2...
CTCCAAAAGATAAGCCGAATGCTGAAGGGACAGTAGGAAATATTTCTACCTGGATTACAGCAGCACTTCGGGATGAACAGTTCTTCTCCCTTGCCGAATTAAATCGTGCAATCAGAGACAAGCTCGAACTGTTCAACCAAAGGCTCTTTCAAAAGAAAGAGGGTAGTCGGCGAAGCTTATTTCTTGAGGAAGAAAAACCATTGCTGGCACCATTACCTTCTACCCGTTTTGAACTGAGCGACTGGAAGACAGCCACCGTCCAGTTCAATTATCACATATCTGTGGATGGAATGCTATACTCAGTTCCTTATGAATACATCAAAAAGAAAGTGGATGTAAAGGTAACAGATACTACTATTGAAATTTTCTACAATCATAACCGCATTGCTTCCCACCGTCGTCTGAAAGGACGCCCTGGGCAGTACAGCACGGTCACGGAACATATGCCGGAAGACCACCTGAAATATCTGGAATGGAACGGCGACCGGTTCCGCAAATGGGCTGAACGGATTGGCATAAATACGTACACTGTGGTCAATGCAATACTGACCTCCAAACGTGTGGAACAACAGACCTACCGAAGTTGTATGGGACTTCTGAAGCTTGCTGAGAAATACTCAGATGCATTGCTTGAAGTAGCCTGTAAAAAGGCATTGTCCTATACATCTTCGCCCAGTTACAAGAGTATTAAAAACATCTTTGTAACCGGTTCTGTAAAGCCGGAATCAGAAACTACTGAATCCACGACCACACATAAAGCACACGGCATCACAAGAGGTGCCGATTACTATCGGAGGTAAACACATATGACCAATCAGTACAAGACATTTGGAAAGACAATAAAGAAAAAACTCTATATAATATCAGATGAAAAAGAAAGATATTTTCATATTTATTATTCAGACCAGAAAGCGTGTGCGGAACATGAACAGATAGAGGCAAAAATAGACCGGATGATGAAATATCTTAACAGTTTAAAGGGAGAAAAAGCGACCGTAGGGGATGGATATAAGAAGTATTTTAAACTTGAAATATATGAGGATGATGGGACGGTCATATGCGCAAAGGAGAGGACAGAAGTGATCCAGGAAGAGATCGATCTGGCTGCATGCGTATTGTCTGATGACGAACCATGTCCATCTGCTGATTGAAACAGGCGATATAGAAATCGGGAAATTTATGAAATATATGTCAGAGTGTTATGCCATTTATTATAACCATAAGTATGGTTACAGAGGGCATGTTTTTGAGAACCGGTATAAATCCTGTCTTGTAAAAGAAGATTGATGTATCATTAATAATGTGTTAAAGTATAGATACATTGATGACGGATTTATTTGGGAAATATATTTCACGTTATTTTAGATAAACTGGATTAATCTTGTTGAGATGATAATCGTATGACAAAACAAGGATGTAGTTCCCGGAATTACATCCTTGTTTTTGAAATGGATATTTAAGGGAAGGGAAGAAAACAGATATGGCAGAATCACTGTTAGAGATTTATAATCAGATTAGTATTCAACAGTATAAAACAGATATGGGCTTTAAGGCACTGGTAGAGGGGGTACATGAAAATCTTTTTGTGATTCCGGAATACCAGAGAAAGTATCGTTGGAGCAAAGAACAGGTTGAAGAATTGGCAATTTCTTTGATTCGTGATTTTCCAATTCCCCCTATCTATACCTTTCGAAATGAATCAGGACAGTTAGAAATTTTGGATGGACAACAAAGAGTGATGAGTCTTTATTTTTATTTCAGAGGAAAGTTCTTTAAAAGCCCGAAAGAATCGGTATTTGATTATAGTGACTTAAATATAGATGTGCAAAAGAATTTCGAAGAAATATTAGAAGAAAAATATCATAACATTACACCTACACAGTTTTTTATGACATTAGATGGAAAAAAATATGACATTAGCTATGACACACTTCCGGTGATGCTTAAGAGAAAGATTGACTATAGAACCATATCAGTAATCGAGATTAAAATATCAGAAACTGAAAAAAGAGATGTGATATTACACAAAATATTTACTAATTTAAATAATGGGGGGACAAGGTTATCCTCTCAGGAATTACGAAATGGAATTTATCCATGTACATTTAGCCGAATGATAAATAATCTGAATAAGAAAAATGTAAGGTGGAGAGAACTATATGGAAGAATTGATGAAGAATGCAAAGATATAGAGTTTTTATATCGCCTTTGTGCTATGAAAAAATATGTAGAATATGACGGTGTTGAATTTAAGGTAAATGATTATAAAAATTCTGTTAATAAGTTAATTGATCATTTGGCGGAAGAGGCATATGGTTTTGATATAGAAGAGGTTAAAAAGTACCAGAGAAGCTTGAAGAAGTTTATTGATTTGTTGGATATTTCAAAACAATATTTTGCAAAGACATTTTTATTAGAAGGTCTGTTTGTTGTATGGGAGAAAACGGGGATACGTCCAGAAAAATTTACAGATAAGATCTGTAGCAGAATAGCTGGGGATAAAACAATTAAGGAAACGCAGCAGGGCGGAACCATTTCGATAACCAATATGAATAAGAGGTGGAAACGAATATATGAAATCTTATCAGACAATGTTGGATAGAGTGTGCAATAGCATCATCAGTGGAAATTTAGAATACAAAGATACGATTATAATCGGGGATAATTCCAGTGGCAAGTCAGATGTATTAAGACAATTAGTGCAAAATGATAAGGAAGAAAAGTTTTATTTTATAGATGCGGTAAATCGATATTTTGATATTGAACAGATTACACCGGATCTAGTTCAGAAGATAAATTATTCCAAAGAAATCAATAAACAACGTTTGGACGAGGATACATTTAACTATAAAGATACGTTTTATTATGGCGGAATTCCCAGAGCAATAGAAGATTTTTATGTCAATTACAGTTCGCAAATTAAAGCATTGATGGACGAGTTTCTTCAAATTTCTTTTTTGATATGTCGGGGAGAAGTGGGATGGAATGCATATGTTAATGATACTCGTGTTGATCTGTCCAGCGGATATCAGGCATTGATTCGCATTTTTATGGAAATATTGTATTTTTCTGATACAAAATCAAGTGGAACGATTGTTATTGACGAAGTAGATGAGTTTTTATCAGTAAAAAATAGTGGGAGAATATTAGGATTTTTGAAAGGAAAATTTCCACAATTAAATTTTATTGCTACAACACATTCCGCAGATTTGATTGCAAATGCGGAAGAGACGAATTTGATTTTATTATATGGAGAAAATTTTGAAATATTAGATGCAGGAGATTTTTCAAGTATATCGCAAGTATATGATATTTTTAGTGTTTTTTTTGAAGAAAAGAAAAAAAATGATAAAAAAAAGCGAGATGATATACTAAGAAGGCTTTTTAATAATAAAATGTCGGGAATTTGGAATTCAGAAGACGAAGCAGAATTACGAGAAATAAAAGAGCAGGAACTTACAAAAGCACAAAAGTTGATTGTTAAGCAGATAGAGGAGTGGAAAGTTTGATAGAAGAAAATTGGTTACTGGATATTCCAAGTTTTTCCCCTCAATATGATCATGGAGTGGACTATGGTTATAAGAATAGGCCGGGAGAAAATTTAGAAGCCCTTTTAAGAAAAACCAGCAAGAACCACTGCATGTATTGTTATTCATTATTAAGAAATGATCGGGTCAATATAGGGCATTTAGAACACAGTATAGAGAAAAGTCTTGATGAGGAACATTTGACAGAATGTATACCAAACATGGCAATAGCATGTCCGAATTGTAATATGTCTTTAAAACGTGTAGGAGAAAAGAAAAGGCTGGAAGAATTAAAAGAGGCGAAAAAGAAATTTTCATCGGAAGTACAGTGTGACGGAAAGCAATGTACAGAGGAATGTGAAAGCTATAAGAAGTTAAAAAAGGAATACTGTAAAAAATCGAGAATTATTTTGCAGCCATTTGGAGTAATAGGAGAAAACTCAAATCAGGAATACAGGATGCAATATGATGTGTATAATGCACAGTTTGTTCCAAGTGAAAAATATTCTTACACGGATGAGGACATAGATTATATAGAACATCATATCAATCAGTTCCGGTTAAATGATGTGGGCTTTAAAACAAAAGCATTAGCAGAGTTCGTAGAGGATGTTATAAATGCGGATGGAAAATACAGGGAAGATCGCGAATATCCGAATTACATTGTTGATTTGTTCAAAGAGAAAATAAAAGAATTGAATCAAGAAAAAGTATTGAAACTGTGTGAACAAATACATATTAAGAATACGTTACTGTTTAGGAGTTAACTGAGTTAAGCAACACACGCAATAATGAAAGAATTAAAAAGATTGTGACCAGAGATCGTTGAAGATTTTTTTCGTCTTTTATGTATCAGTTCAAAAAGATTTCTGGCTTCAGCTTCTGTCAGTTTAAGAAGCTACCACTCATCAATAATCAGTACTATTGGCTTGGCGCATTTCATCCGGCAGATGATACAGACATGATGTTCATGCCCTTCCTGTAGCAGGATCCTTTTGCAGGAATCCCTGTAGGAGAGTTCTTCCATACAGACTGGACAGTAGGATGCTCTGGGATCCCTTTCTTTACTGTATTAGTGACAGTATACAGGGTAACTCAGAGACAGGTAACAAGGTCTTTGTATTGCCATCTAAAGTTGCTATCAACAGTCTGATGAAGATATTTTTAACAGTGAACCCCATTGGAGAAATCTGCCGGAGTATTTTTTTATCCATTTTAGATTGTTTGTATTGCGTAGATTATCCGGAAGATCATTTATACATTATAAAATTCTTTATACCATTCAGCAAACTGCCTGAGACCGATTCTTAAGGAGGTATTTGGTTTGAATCCATAATCTCTTTCGAGTGCACTTGTATCGGCATATGTTACAGGTACATCGCCTGGCTGCATTGCAACAAGCTCTTTGTGAGCTTTGAAGTCATAGTCTGCCGGAAGTACCTTGGCACGGATGAGCTCTTCCTGAAGGATTGTTACGAAGTCAAGGAGATTTTCTGGATGGCTGTTTCCAATGTTGTATACAGCGTATGGTGGGATTGGAAGCCCGTCTTCTCCGTTTTTCTTTTCCGGAGCTCCCTGCATGATACGTTTTACGCCTTCTACGATATCGTCAACGTATGTGAAGTCACGTTTGCAATTGCCGTAGTTGAAAATCTGAATAGTCTCTCCTTTAAGAAGCTTGTTGGTAAAACCAAAGTAAGCCATGTCCGGTCTTCCTGCCGGACCGTATACTGTGAAGAAGCGAAGTCCTGTAGATGGGATGTTATACAGCTTGCTGTATGCATGAGCCATCAATTCATTTGATTTTTTTGTGGCTGCGTAGAGGGATACCGGATTGTCTACCTTGTCCTCAGTGCTGTAAGGTACTTTTTTGTTTGTTCCATATACAGAAGAGGAGGAAGCGTATACAAGGTGTTCTACGCCTTTTTGATCATTATCATAAGAATGTCGGCAAGCCTCAAGTATATTGTAGAATCCAATCATATTTGACTGGATATAGGCATCCGGGTTGCTGATTGAGTAACGTACACCTGCCTGTGCGCCTAAATTTACAACAATGTCTGGTTTATGTTCTTCGAAAATCTTGTCGATGATTGCCTTATTTGCCAGATCATCTTTATAGAAAATATAGGTAGAATCGCTATGCTCATCTACACATTTCTCGATTTCCCTTAAACGCCATTCTTTGATGTTTACATCGTAATAGTCGTTTACGTTGTCCAGACCGATGATATGGATTGGTGACTGTGTCCTTAACAGTTCAAGTACAAGGTTGCTGCCGATAAATCCGGCAGAACCGGTAATAAAAACAGTTTTATTTTTCAGATCTATATGGTTCATTCTATTTAAACCTCCATCATAATATTGCCCTTGATCTCTTGTGATTTCTCTTAATCTCTTTTAAAGATATCTCTTGTATAAACTTTGTCCTTTACATCATCAAGGCAGGAATTGTATCTATTGGCGATGATCGCCTGGCTGTTTGCTTTGAATTTCTCCAGATCATTGATTACTTCAGAACCATAGAATGTTTCGCCGTTCTTTAAAGTTGGCTCATAAATAATAACCTTTGCGCCTTTGGCTTTGATACGTTTCATGACACCCTGGATGGAGGACTGGCGGAAGTTATCGGAATTGCTCTTCATAGTAAGCCGGTATACACCGATAACTTTTTCGCCTTCTTTACTTGGATCCCAGGAGCTGTTTGCTTCATATGCTCCGGCCATTTCAAGAACCTTATCTGCGATGTAGTCTTTTCTTGTTCTGTTGCTTTCTACGATAGCAGAGATCATATTCTGGGGTACATCGTTGAAGTTTGCAAGAAGCTGTTTTGTATCTTTTGGCAGGCAATATCCGCCATATCCAAAGCTTGGGTTGTTGTAATGAGTTCCGATACGTGGATCCAGACATACGCCGTTGATGATCTCCTGTGTATCCAATCCCTTTGTTTCTGCGTAGGTATCCAGCTCATTAAAGTAGGATACACGAAGTGCAAGATATGTATTTGCAAAGAGTTTTACAGCCTCAGCCTCTGTAAATCCCATGAATAAGGTGTCGATGTTTTCTTTAATCGCGCCTTGCTGAAGGAGCTTGGCGAAGATCTCAGCCTTTTCTCTTGTCTCTTCATCACAGGATACGATGATCCTTGATGGATAGAGATTATCGTAGAGTGCTTTTGATTCACGCAGGAATTCCGGACTGAATATAATGTTTTTTGTATGGTATTTTGCTCTTGCAGATACAGTATACCCAACAGGGATGGTTGATTTGATGATCATTGTTGCGTTTGGATTTACCTTTAATACAAGCTCAATTACTGACTCTACTGCAGAGCAGTCGAAGAAGTTTTTCTTGCTGTCGTAGTTGGTCGGAGCTGCGATTACTACGAAGTCTGCGTTTTTATACGCTTCTTCTCCGTCCAGTGTGGCGGTAAGATCAAGATCTTTTTCAGTCAGATATTTTTCGATATAGTCGTCTTTGATCGGTGATTTTCTATTGTTGATAAGTTCTACCTTCTCTGGGATGATGTCGACTGCTGTGACATGGTTGTGCTGAGAAAGAAGGGTCGCAATAGACAGTCCTACATAACCGGTACCTGCAACTGCGATGTTAAATTTTTTATCAAGTGTTGGTTTATCTTCTACGAATAAGTCAGTCACTTCGAATCCGAGTGCTTCTGCAATTGCCTGAAGCTGATCTATGGAAGGAATATAATCCAGCCCCTCTAATCTGCTGACCATGGCTCTGTGGATGCCTGTCATATCTGCGAGCTGAGCCTGTGTAAGTTTTTTTTCTTTTCTTTTGGCAATAATAGTATCAGCCATTTTTTGATAAGATATTTTTTTCATATTTGATTCTCCAATGTTGCTATTAATAACATTTGATATTAAAATTTGGTTGTTTAAAACATTTTTATATTACCAGAATTGGGAGCGAACGTCAATGGAGATAGGGATAAAAAAAAGTCATTTTGAACAACAGATAGTGTTGCTGAAAGTAGAAAATAAAATGGCAATATTGGGATCAGACGGAGAAAAGACAGAAAAATAGAATTATTTTGAGTTACAGATATAGTGCTGCTCGATTTAGACGGAAAAAAACTGGAAGTTCACATTCACGTTCATATTCCTTGTATCGCACAGCGTATTACTGGACGCGGAGTGAACAGTAACCAGTAAATAAACAATTTATTGACAAATAACTGACCAGATGTAATAATACCACTCAGAGATAGTATTTGGACTCAAAACTATACTCTGGCTGAAATCACTGGAATCTTATATAAAAGCAGCCAGCCGGAATCCGGGAACGGGAACGGAGGGATGTATGTAATTTTAAAAGATACGAGCCGGTATTTATGATACAAAAAATCAGATTTCCAATAATCTATGGAATAGTAAAACATATTTTATGTATCAGAAACAGGACTCAATATACAGGGAATCAATCAGAAGCGTTTCAGGGTCAAAGTGTATCCTGATGCGCTTTTTTGCAGATCATAAAGGTATATTTCCTTTTTATGGTGCTGCTTGACTCTGATTTTTCCCGCAGGAAAGGACTATATAAGATGACAATAGAAATGTTAAAAGGAAAAATCCACAGAGCAACTGTTGTCCAGGCCGAACTGGATTATGTGGGAAGCATTACTGTGGATGAAGAACTGCTGGAAGCTGCCGGAATACTGGAATATGAGAAAGTTCAGATTGTAGATGTGAACAATGGCAGTCGATTCGAGACATACACAATCTGCGGAAAACGCGGAAGCGGTATGATCTGTCTGAACGGAGCAGCAGCAAGATGTGTAAGCACAGGTGACAAGATTATCATCATGGCTTACGCAGGATATGAGCCTGAAGAGGCACGCATTCATAAGCCTGCAGTTGTATTTGTAGATGAAGAGAATAAGATCAGCAGAGTGACCAATTATGAGAAACATGGTCTGCTGAAAGACATGGCCTGAAAACGTTGATATCAGATTAGAGGCTATTATAAGATGAAAGTGAATTCAGAAAAGAGGCTATCTCAAAATCTATGATACCGGTCCATTGACCGAGAAAGAGGAGATAACAATGCAGGTAACAAAAACAGTAGAAGAAACAAGAAAACAGATCAAAGCATGGAAAAAAGAAGGTAAAACTATAGGTCTTGTTCCAACAATGGGATTTCTTCATGAGGGACATGCAAGTCTGATCAAAAAATGCAGAGAACAGAACGACATTGTAGTTGTGTCTGACTTTGTCAATCCAACACAGTTTGGTCCGACAGAGGATCTTGAGGCATATCCAAGAGATTTCGAACGCGACAGCAAACTCTGTGAAAGTCTTGGCACAGACCTGATCTTCTGCCCTGAACCTTCTGAAATGTATCATGATCCCCATGCATTTGTAAGTATCGATACATTATCTGAGACACTTTGTGGAAAAACACGTCCTATCCATTTCAAAGGTGTGTGCACAGTTGTAACCAAGCTGTTCCATATTGTAGCCCCGGACAGAGCATATTTCGGACAGAAGGATGCTCAGCAGCTGGCCATCATCCGCAAAATGGTCCAGGATCTGAATTTTGATATAGAAATCGTAGGCTGCCCGATCGTCCGTGAAGAGGACGGACTGGCAAAATCCTCCAGAAATACATATTTAAGCGATGAAGAGAGAAAGGCTGCTCTCTGTCTGTCCAGATCCGTAAAACTCGGACAGGAAATCATTCACGCAGGTATTTCCGCAGAAGAACTTCTCGGCAAAATGCGTGCAGTGATCGAGGCAGAGCCTCTGGCAAAAATCGATTACGTTTCCATGGTAGATGCACTTACCATGCAGCCTGTGGAAAAAGCTGATCATAATGTTCTCGTAGCAATGGCTGTCTATATTGGCAAAACAAGACTGATCGATAACTTCAGCTACGAGGTATAATATATGGAAAATATTTTAAAGAAAATCGGGAAAATCAGCAGTTTTGCATCCAGATATATTGGAATCATCATCATTGCCTTTTCATGCCTTGCCTTTTTCTGGAGGGATGGATTTGCATGGATGACAAATTATACATCTGTTTTTCTGGGCGTGATCATGTTTGGTATGGGACTGACCATACGTCTGGAAGACTTCCGGGCAATTTTTTCCAGACCCAAGGAAGTGATCATTGGCGCAGTTGCACAGTATACGATCATGCCAGTCGTAGCCTGGGTATTGTGTAAAGTTATGAATCTTCCCGCAGATCTGGCTCTGGGTGTGATTCTTGTGGGATGCTGTCCTGGTGGAACAGCCAGCAATGTGATCACCTATATTGCAGGCGGTGATGTTGCACTTTCAGTAGGAATGACCATCGTTTCCACTCTGGCTGCTCCTGTTATGACTCCATTTCTTGTGTACATTCTGGCAGGTGCCTGGGTGGAAGTATCCTTCTGGGCAATGGTACTTTCTGTTGTAAAAGTAATTCTGGTTCCTGTACTTCTTGGAATCCTTCTCCGTACACTTGCAGGAGATCATGTAGATAAAGTTTCAGATGTTATGCCATTGATCTCTGTTGTAGCCATTGTTATGATCATTGGCGGAATCGTGGCAATTAATGCAGAGAAAATCTTAAGCTGCGGAGTTCTGGTCCTTGGCGTTGTTGCGATCCACAATTTCTGTGGTATGATGCTTGGGCTCCTTGCAGCAAAAATTTTCCATGTAGAATATACACGGACAACAGCTATAGCTATTGAAGTGGGCATGCAAAACAGTGGACTGGCAGTTTCTCTGGCAGCAGCTAACTTTGCAGCCAATCCACTGGCAACTCTTCCTGGTGCTATTTTCAGTGTATGGCATAATATCGCAGGCTCCATCTTTGCAGGAATCCGCCGTTCCGGCGTAGAAAACCGGACACGCACAGGTGAAAATGGCGCAGAATGCCGGGGTCTGACCCTATGAATTAACAAAGAAGAGGTTTCATGCTACCAGGCGAGTCCTCTCGGGGTCAGACCCCAATGTTGGGAACTTAGCGTCAACTTAAATGAATTATACCTGTA
>ERZ791901.1377-NODE-1377-length-10129-cov-7.440639_pt1 | contig 10129 bp, 8 predicted proteins | sample MGYA00510150_ERZ791901 | MGnify/ENA primary metagenome ERZ791901 (study PRJEB30046, sample SAMN00792058) | human gut metagenome | study: EMG produced TPA metagenomics assembly of the A metagenome-wide association study of gut microbiota in type 2...
TTGTATATATGGGGTCTTATTGGGGTAGTGTACGGCTTATGGAGAAGAAAGAATTCTGATGTAAACTCTCTTTTGACCCCAACATCATAAATTAAAAAGAGTATAAAATGCCTTGAAAATGAGAGATAGGAATGCTAAGATAAACTCAAAGCATATTTCTCTTATATTTCAAGGCATTTTTGCCGTCTGATCATTCTAATCACATTTCAGAAATCCATGCTTTTAAATCCAATTAATTATGAAAAGCAGGAGCTGAGAAGTGATAAGAATAGCACGATATGTTCTTTAACTCCTGCGGAAAACAGGAGGTATTGCAATGGCAAAAAGAAAGAACAAAAAAATTACTGTGAAAAGAAACCGATTGAAAGGCAACACAGCAACTGCAAACCGTAAGTACAAAGATACAGTATTCCGTATGCTGTTTTCAGACAGAAAGAATCTGTTGTCGCTGTACAATGCAATCAATGAAACTTCCTATACAGATGCAGCTCAATTAGAACTGCTCATATCAGAATCAGTGCCATCCAAAGATTTATAAAAAAGTTGCCACCTTTATTACTTCAAAAAATGCATCTAACAGAGCGAAAAGCCAAAGATACATGCAGAGTGAAGAATTCAGTAACTTAGCAAGGTTGAGAAATGGTGCAGAAACCGTTCCTGCTAACATCCGAAAGAATTATCACCTTGATAAACTTCCAAGAGGTAAACAACGTGGTAAATTTTTCTTTGGAAGCAAAATAGCAGCATTAAATTTCCGAAAGCTCTTTGGATTCCGAAAGGGTCTTGGTAACTATGCACAAAATCCGATATTAGCTTAGATGTGAATCAGAAGTATACCAATCATTCTAAGCTAATAAAGGCTCTTATATCAAATCTACTGTGAAATATTAAATTTTCAAGGTTCAAGCAGGGGTTAGCACATAGAAAACACTATGTTTTGACCCCGGCATCATGACATTGCGGAGTGAACAGTAACCTGAGAAGTGCAATCAGCATAGAGTGTAAATATTATACAAAAATGATAAAAATAAATGGAAATACATGAAAATAATGGTCGAAATGACTAAAATATGATAGAATAATAGAAAACAAAAAAGCCGTTGCACACGACTTTTTTTGCCGCACCTTGCGGCACCAGAGGGCGGTTTCGGGTTTCCCCTTATTTGAACTCGTCTTGTTAATACATGATTACCATAGCATTAGAAATTTCAAATGTCAATATATTTTGGAGGCTTTTTTATGAATTCTGATAAAAGAGAAGATTATTATGTGGGATTAGATATGGGTACAGGATCACTGGGGGGTGCTGTTACAGATACACAGTATCATCTGTTGAAAGTAAAAGGAAAAGATTTTTGGTTTGTAAGGGAATATGAAACTGCAAAATCCCAATTAGACAGAAGAACCCACCGGATCGCAAAAAGAAGGTTACAGCGTCATAAGGCGAGGATCGGATTGATCCGGTCATATTTTGCAGAGGATGTATTGAAGCGTGACCCTTTATTTTATATCCGACAGGATAACAGCAAATATTACCAGGAAGATAAAGATGTCAGACTGACCACAAAAGACAGCATTTTTGCAGATCCTGGTTATGGAGACAAAGAATACCACGATGACAAAGAATACCCTACGATTTTTCATCTGCGGCAGGCACTTTTAAGAGATCAAATAAAAGACGAAGAGAGATATTCACGCTTCCTGTATCTGGCGATTATCAACATGTTCGAACATCGTGGACACTTTCTTTTGAATACAGAATCCAGTGATCTGAATGCAGATATGATAAAAGATGTAGGTGAACTGGTGATGAATGCTATCTGTGGTGTTTCAGAGTATGGCTCGGTTACCTATAAGGAAATCATAGAAATTCTGGAAGATAAGAATATTTCAAGGACTGCTAAGAAGGATCAGATAGCATCTAAAATCGATATCAAAAAATCGGAAAAAGCACAGATGGAACGGATCAAATGCCTGTGCGGTATGGAAGCAGATGCCAGAGTCATGTTTGAAATCGAGGCGGATGAAAAGATTAAGATCGCATTTCAGCAAGCTGCTTTTGAAGATGAGAAAGAAGAAATCGAAGTTGCGATTGGAGAAGACCGCTATCTGATCATAGAAAATATGAAACAACTATATGATTACAGTCAACTGCAGTCTGTATTGAATGGATTCGATTATCTTTCAGACGCCAGAGTGCAGATGTACGAAAAACATAAAGAAGATCTGCATCTTTTGAAAAAGGTGTATAGAAAAAATCTGGATCGGGAAATGTATGATAGGATGTTCCGCTCCGGAGAAGAGGGAAGTTATTGTGCGTATTCCAATTCCACGAATTCAGTGGATTCTCTGGCAGAAGCGAAAAAGTACAGAAGAAATATGAAAAAAAGAAGCCAGAAAGATCTCTATGACAGGATTAAGAAAGATCTGAAAGAGGTTCATGACGCAGATGCAGATGCTATTCGCAAAGAGATGGAATTAGAACGTTTTCTGCCCAAACAGATTACTGGTGCAAATGGAATCATTCCAAACCAGGTACATCGAAAAGAATTAAAGAAAATTCTTGAAAACGCAGAGCACCATCTCGATTTTCTGAAAGAAAAAGATGAAAGTGGATATACGGTATCTGAACGGATCCTGATGCTGTTTTCCAGTAACATTCCATATTATGTCGGACCTGTAGGCAGCGGATCAAAAACAGGATGGGCAAAGATACAGGAATCAGGACAGGTATTACCTTGGAATATGGAACAGAAGATTGATATAGAACAGACTTCAGAACGTTTTATCACGAATCTTATCCGGGAATGTACGTACCTTTCCGGAGAAAAAGTCTTGCCAAAGCAGTCTTTATTATATGAGAGCTATTGCGTTCTCAATGAAATTAATAATTTACGCATTCATGGAAAACGAATCGTACCGGAATTAAAACAGGATATCTACAGGGAAGTATTCCAGGGCTCCAGACTGGGAAAGAAAGTTACGAAAAAGAATATTTGTACATATTTGATAAACAGAGGACTGATTACGGAAGAATCTGAAGTTTCAGGTATTGACAAAGAAATCAATGCGTATCTGCCATCTTATGGAAAAATGTATGGCGTTTTTGGAGAACGTCTGAGAGAAGAAGCAGTTCAAGAGATAGCAGAAAAAATTATTTATTACGGAACCATCTATGGGGATGCCAAGCCGATGTTCCGAAAAAAACTGAATCAGTATGTTTCTGGCGGATGGATGACAGAATCCGAGGCAAAGCGGATTTCCGGTTATAAATTTAAGGACTGGGCAAGACTTTCCAGAAGTATGTTATGCCTGAGCGGATGTGATAAAAGTACAGGTGAGAAAATTTCTCTGATCCGGGCCATGTGGGAATATAATCTGAATTTTATGGAGTTGATCTACAGCGAAGATTTTACTTTTCAAAAAGAACTGGAAGAGAGAAGAAAAGCGTTAGGAAAAAACTTGCAGGAATTTCAATTTGAAGATCTGGACGAGTACTATTACAGTGCACCTGTGAAACGTATGATCTGGCAGGCTGTTCAGTCATTAAAAGAAATTACGCAGATCATGGGACATAATCCAAAACGTATCTTTATTGAGATGACTAGAACAGAGGAAGAAAAAGGAGAACAGGGAAGAAAGAATTCAAGAGAAAAACGTCTGTTAAAATTGTATGAAAGCATCAGGGACGAAAGAAACTGGACCGCAGAAATAAAAAATGCAAATGCATCCGGAAAATTAAACAGTAAAAAAATGTATCTTTATTATCTGCAGATGGGAAGGGATGTATATACGGGAGAACCCATTGATATTGAAGATCTATTTGATGATAGCAGATTTGACATCGATCATATTTATCCAAGAAGCTTGACGAATGACAACAATATTGAAAATAATCTTGTTCTTGTGTCAAAAACAATCAACCAGAACGAGAAAAAGAATGATTATCCGGTGCCGGAAAAGGTCAGAACGAATAAAAAAGTCCGGGATCTGTGGCATACACTTCATAAAATGGGATTTATGAATGACGAAAAATACAATCGCCTGACATCTACGGAACGTCTGTCAGAAGATCAGCTTGCCGGATTTATCGCAAGACAGTTAGTAGAAACTGCACAGGGAGCAAAAGGAATCGCAGAGCTTATGAAGGCGATGCTGCCGGGAACGGATATTGTATATGCGAAGGCAAGAAATGTATCTGACTTCAGAAAAGAATACAAGATGCTAAAAAGCAGGCTGGTCAATGATTATCACCATGCACAGGATGCGTATCTGAATATTATCGTAGGAAATGTTTATTTTATGAAATTCACCAGAAATCCTATGAATTTTGTAAAGACAGAAGCAAGACGTGATGGCAGAAACTATGATTATAATCTTTATAAAATGTACAGTAAAGATATCATAAGAAATGGAGAAAAAGCCTGGATCGCAACAAGCGAACAGGGACCGGGAACGATTCGTCTGGTAAAGGAAATGATGGGAAGGAATACGCCGATCATTACAAGACAGGCATTTGAACAGAGGGGAGAATTGTTTAATCTTCAGCCGGTTGGAAAGTATTCTGCTAAGAAGGATAATTATGTTCCACTAAAAATAAATGATGAAAAAATGCAGGATGTAAGTAAATATGGTGGTTACACTTCTCTGAATCCTTCCTATTTTATCTTTATAGAACATGGACCGGAAAAAAAGAGAAAGAAATGTTTCGAAGTGATACATAGCTATTATGCTGCTCAGATAAAAACGGAAAAGGATTTGATTGATTTTCTGCTACAGAAAGGATATAAAAATCCAAGAGTGATAAATGCCAGGATAAAAAAGAATGCACTCATAAAATACAATGGATATTTCTTATACATTATTGGAATGGATGCAAGAAAAAATATTGAATTTTCCAATGCAACGGCAATGTGCTTGAAGAATAAATATATACAATATGTTTGCAAGCTGGAAAAAATGAATAAGGCGATTTTGTTATCAGAAAAACAGAAAACAAATTTACACTGGGATGAAAAAATCACCTGTGAAAGTAATCTGGAACTGTACAGAGAACTTACAGAAAAACATCTGCATTCCATCTATCAAAGACATCCAAGAAGTATAGGAAAGTGTCTTGCAGATGGCGAAGGAGCATTTAAGCTTCTTGATATCGAAGAACAGGTGAAGATTATATGTGATATCGTTCAGTATACATCCTTTCAGAGAGGAGTCTTCTCATTGAAAGTTCTTGGAGGACCAAAAGAGGTAGGAAGAATCCGAATATCCGGAAATATGACAGAGGCAAAAGAATGTAAACTTGTAAATTATTCGATTACCGGTATGTATAAAACAGAAATGGATTTACTGAAAAAATAAGGGAGGGATAAGTATGAGCTGGCGGACTGTGATCATATCCAGCACAGCGAAGCTGGATTACCAGATGGGATATCTGGTGATCCGAAAAGATGATGTGACAAAGATTCATCTTTCGGAAATTGAAACAGTAATGATAGAATCCACATCGGTGTCATTGACCACGGCCCTCTTATGTGAACTGACAAAGAAAAAGATCAAAGTGATTTTCTGTGATGAAAAGAGAAATCCTTTGTCAGAACTCATCAGTTATTACGGAGCGCATGATACCTCATTAAAAGTCAGGAATCAGATTGCATGGATCGATGATATAAAAAAACATGTATGGACAGAAATTGTGGCGGAGAAAATACGGAAACAGGCGTTGCATCTGCAGCATTGGAAACGCGAGGAAGCAGATCTGCTTTATCAGTATATCAATGAAATAGAATTTGGGGATGTTACGAATCGGGAAGGGCATGCGGCGAAAGTTTACTTTAATGCTCTGTTTGGTATGGATTTTACCAGAAGTGCGGAAAATGTTACGAATGCTGCGCTGAATTATGGTTATTCACTGCTGTTGTCAACATTTAATCGCTGTGTGGTGGCCAATGGCTATATCACACAGTTGGGGCTTTTCCATGATAATGTATTTAATCAGTTCAATCTGGCCTGTGATCTGATGGAACCGTTTCGCCCGCTTGTGGATCTGAAAGTGAAAAAGATGGCCTTCCCGTTTTTTGAAAAGGAAGAAAAACATGAGATGGTTTCGTTACTAAAAGAAGAAGTAACAATCGGTAACCGAAACGAATATCTGACGAATGCGATAAAAATATATACCAGGAGTGTCTTTGATGCATTAAATGATAACGATGTATCGCAGATAAAATTTTATAGGACAAATGAGTTATAGATATATGAGAGTAATGGTATTTTTTGATCTTCCGGTTATCACCAGTGCAAACCGAAAAGATTACAGGGATTTTCACAAGTATCTGATAAAGACAGGATTTCTGATGATGCAGGAATCGGTGTACTGTAGGCTGGCACAAAATTCCACAATGGCAGATGCAATTGTAGAAAATATCAGGAAAAATAAGCCTGCGGATGGACTGGTACAGGTGCTGAAGATAACGGAGAAGCAATTTGGAAAAATGGAATTTATTGTTGGAACGAAAAAAAGCGAAATTCTCGACACTGACGAAAGAGTGGTGATCATATGAAACTTGTGAATCCAAGATTAGGATTAGAAGTGGAGTTATCCGAAAATCAGGTTTTGAACATAACCGTTGAATTACCGGTAAAATTTTCAGAGGTTGTATATCATATTTGCAGACAGGCAGGAGGAGAAGAAGGAGAATTCATCCTTTCGGATATTGAAAAGGAACTGTCTATGGAGAAAAGGACGGTAGTGGTTAATAATCCGTTGACGGTTAATTGTGAGGAAAAAAGGATTCTATCTCAGCTTTATAAAAATCTTTCAGAAAAAATATTGGAAGATCATTTTGAAGAATTTGCGACTGTGAATCAGAAGGTTATCCAGTTTATGGATAAGGTTACGAGCTCTTCCGAATATAATCTGACATATGATGTTGATTTTCAGGCAGCAGGTCTGATAAAATATTGTAATGTACATATGGATTCCTGTTATGATAATCTGACTGAAAAGTTTATAGACTATCTGAGAACCATGAAGCAGATCTGTAATGTTGATATTGTTTTTGTGTTGAATTTGAAGCAATATTTCAGTACCGAGGATCTGAGAGAAATCTATAAACACTGTTTTTATACGAAGATGTATCTGATTAATCTGGAAGGAGTAAAATCAGACTCCATCGAAAATGACAGATATGTTATTATAGATAAAGATCTTTGTGTGCTGGACCTTGTGTTTTAACAACCTTCTATCGCAAGAAGATAACGACTCGGTGAGAACCGGATTTGAGGTTTGAGAGTCTTGTTAATACAGAAGGATTTCAAACAGAAGTGCAACGGAGTTCTCACTGTGATAGGTTTGAGAGTCTTGTTAATACAGAAGGATTTCAAACTGACCCTCCCCCTTTGTGCAGCATAACGCTGTTTGAGAGTCTTGTTAATACAGAAGGATTTCAAACTAGCAGCTATTGGATATGGGGCGGATAACCGTTTGAGAGTCTTGTTAATACAGAAGGATTTCAAACGATGCCAAGGATTTCTCCGCCCTTCAGGTGTTTGAGAGTCTTGTTAATACAGAAGGATTTCAAACCGCGTATCGGAACTATCCCGTATCTGGCCAGTTTGAGAGTCTTGTTAATACAGAAGGATTTCAAACATATAAAAATAGTGTGTGTCATTTGTAATCGTTTGAGAGTCTTGTTAATACAGAAGGATTTCAAACGGCAGATTCGAGCCGCAGGGCATCGGAATGGTTTGAGAGTCTTGTTAATACAGAAGGATTTCAAACATTACGATACATTCGATAACCGGATCATTGGTTTGAGAGTCTTGTTAATACAGAAGGATTTCAAACGGACTGAGCGCGATTTCAGCTATGACATCAGTTTGAGAGTCTTGTTAATACAGAAGGATTTCAAACAGGACATTGTACCCGCAGCAAATGAAAGCGGTTTGAGAGTCTTGTTAATACAGAAGGATTTCAAACTCATCCGGCAAGCGTAAGCGCGCAGCGTCAGTTTGAGAGTCTTGTTAATACAGAAGGATTTCAAACCTCATTGCCGACCTGGATTCCTTCTCCGCAGTTTGAGAGTCTTGTTAATACAGAAGGATTTCAAACACAAGGCTCAATAATAATGTGCTGATCGTCGGTTTGAGAGTCTTGTTAATACAGAAGGATTTCAAACCGGAATCACCAGATACAGCCCTCTTGCAGAGTTTGAGAGTCTTGTTAATACAGAAGGATTTCAAACCCGACGATGTTATCACAGCTCTGATTCCGCGTTTGAGAGTCTTGTTAATACAAAAGGATTTCAAACTGTTGTGACCTGCTCCATGCAGATGCGATGGTTTGAGAGTCTTGTTAATACAGAAGGATTTCAAACAGAAAGACTGGAAAAATGAAGAATACGACCGTTTGAGAGTCTTGTTAATACAGAAGGATTTCAAATTTGCAAAAGAAATTATAGATGTTGCGTGTAGTTTGAGAGTCTTGTTAATACAGAAGGATTTCAAACAATGGAACCGCCAGAACGCCGCAAAAGCCAGTTTGAGAGTCTTGTTAATACAGAAGGATTTCAAACGTGTGAAATATGGAGATAACAGCGGATGGAGTTTGAGAGTCTTGTTAATACAGAAGGATTTCAAACCAGATGAAGGCCTTGGTACAATTGGAAAGAATCACATTCAGAGCAGTTCTAATTCTTCTTCTCAGAACTGCTCTTTTTCTCTGCTCTGAATGTGATACTTTCCTAATGAATTATATCATGAGCGAAGATGGCAGTGTTGTTGGCCCTTACGGTGAGAATGAATCAAAACTGTTTCGAAATGTAACTGCAGCTGATGTAGGAATTACGGAGAATAAGGGAACTGTAAAATATTACGGTACAAATAATCAGGAATATATCGTAACCTATTCCAAAAGCATGGTGACGGGATGGTATACACTTGCTATGATTCCGGTTAATGTTTTCAGTAAGAATATTGATACAGATCTTACCAGGGCAATATTGATTCTGGTAACTATAGAAATTATTTTATCTGTAACTGCGGCTGTTCTTATTTCCAGAAAGATCGGGAAAAAAGTTTACAAACCGCTGCACATGATAGAGAAAACAGGCGAGGGTAATTTTAATGCAAGAATTGTATATGACGACAGGGACGAGTTTGCGTTTTTTTATAAAAAACTGAATGAAATGAATCAGAACCTGCAAATGTTGATTCATGAGAAATATGAGATGATGATTCAGAAACGAGACACGGAGATCATGTCGTTAAATATACAGATGAATCCACATTTTCTCTATAATTCACTGAATATCATTAACTGGGTATGCCTTAAAGGAGAGCAGGAAAATGCCAGTAAGATGCTTTTGGATCTGTCGAGAATGCTTCAGTATACCAGTCAGAATGGTGATGTTCTGGTTCCGCTGTGGGAGGATCTGGACTGGCTTAAACGGTATATTGGAATTATGCAGAAAAGATATCAGGATCAATTTGAAGTGAGTATGGATATACCGGAGTATTTAAGAAGTCTGGAAGTTCCAAAGCTATTTCTGCAGCCGTTTGTGGAGAATGCTATTATGCATGGATTTAAGAATTATCAGGATTCCGGGAAGATCTGGATTTCAGCAGAGGAAGAAGAAAATGATATTCTTTTTTATGTGGAGGATAATGGATGTGGAATCTGTGAGGAAGATTTGAAAGAGATTCTGGATAAGGAACGAAAGAGTATAGGTGTCAGAAATACAAATAAAAGGATTCATATGATTTATGGAGAGAAATATGGGGTTACCATAAGCTCACAGCTGGAAGAAGGCACAGTTGTAACCATAAGGCTTCCGCTAAAAATTAATTCGAAAAAACAGAGTTAGATTAAGGTTATATGGGTATTCAATTTTATGAGAAGGCGATTGTGAAAGATTGCTGGAAATAAGGTTGAATATCCATTTTTGATTATAAGCAAATAAATACGATGTATAACAGTATAAAACAGTTGACAACAGTTATATCATGATCTGGAGCAGGCAATTATGAAGGGCAGAAGAAGTGGACTGGACGATGAGGAAATCAGAAATCTTTTTGAAATGATGATGGAGGAACAGGTATGAAGGGATTATTTGTAAAGGATATAGAACTGATG
>ERZ791901.1381-NODE-1381-length-10061-cov-33.599041_pt1 | contig 10061 bp, 6 predicted proteins | sample MGYA00510150_ERZ791901 | MGnify/ENA primary metagenome ERZ791901 (study PRJEB30046, sample SAMN00792058) | human gut metagenome | study: EMG produced TPA metagenomics assembly of the A metagenome-wide association study of gut microbiota in type 2...
GACGTTTAGACGCAAGAAGGACGCTGAAGAGCTTAGTTGCGGATTTGAGGTTTACTGTCAGATATCAAAGAAGAAGTTGTCAGTATCACATAGTCTTCTCCATTGTTCGTTCCTTTCCAGAGCTGATCGGATTCTTCTTCCGTAAGTGTCACCAGACGGACAATACTTCCATCCGTGCAATTCAATGTTACCACACAATCCTTTCCTGGCCGGAGAGCATTGATAAACCATCCGTTCTTTTCTTTCTTGCAGGCTGCATGCACTGTCTCCACCTTATCTATACCCTCGGCTGACAAGAAATATTCACCGGCTATGCCATCATCCTCAAAAAAGAAATAAGTGGTTTCATTTCCTTCTTTCATCGAACATACAGGCTGAACGGTTGCATATTTCAACAATGTCTTTCCTAAAGACTGATTGAACGGCCAAAGGAAATAAGCCTTGTCTGAAACTGTTATCCGTTGCCGTGGAATGCGCAGTGTCTCATCCTTCAGTTTCACCGTGAAACGTACATTCTTGAAATCCTGACGATGGCGGCGATACAAAATATTTGAACAGAACAAATATCCACTCTTTCCATCCGTGCGTACCGCCCACTGCAGATTTTCTCTCTTCTGATTGCTTGTCGGCAAATAAGCAACAGCCGGAGCCAGTGAAGGTCCAAAATCATTCATAAAATAATTATATTTCTTGGTCTCCTGCATGACTGTTCCCAATGTTCCGAATTCCCGTACAGGAGCCTGATAATCGTAACTGATACGAGGGCCGGAAGACTGATATGTACGTTTCTGTCCGACAGGGTTCGATCCTCCGACATACATATAGTATCCCATCAGATTGGCACCACACCCCAGGCGAAGATTAATGTTCTCACCGGCCAATTCTTCGGGAACAACTGCCCGACGCGGATAGAAAGTAGTACTTCCTACACCGACCTCACAAGTAAAGAAAGGAGATTCGTTGTTTTCCCCACTCAACGATTCCACATCGCCCTCAATTTTAATAATATCTGTCCCGATATTGTCCGACAAGCGATTGTATGTGAAAAATTCAAAGTTAGAAACAGGGACCTCATTTTTCCCGGAAGTTGTCCAGGGAGCTTCTATATAGAAGCCAGCATAAGGGATAATTTCTCCTTTAGGATATTCACTATCCAGCCAATGAGTCATTGTATACATAGGAACATCATATCCTATCTCGACCGCCATATTCTTTAATGCAGTCAGATGAGGAATAATCTGTCCGGAAACAACATATTCATTCTCCAGCTGTACAGCTATAACCGGTCCTCCGTCCTTATACATCATGCCTTTTACCTGACTATAAACAGCTTCATACCAGCGACGCACATATTCCAGATACAGAGGATCATTGGAACGTGCCCGGAAATTATGATTTCCGACAATCCAGTCGGGCAATCCTCCATTCCGGATTTCGGCATTACAATAGGGCCCGATGCGAAGGTGTACTTTTAATCCCACTTCTTTACACAGTTCTACAAAACGATGCAGGTTCAGATGATCTTTCCAGGATAATTCCCCTTCAAACTCTTCATGAAGTGACCACAAACAATAAGTTGCAACAATATTCACTCCTGACGATTTCATCTTCAGCAGGGCATCACGCCAATAACGGGGATCCATCCGGCTATAATGAAACTCTCCCATTACCGGCACCTGTGGAACTCCTCCTTCTGTCAAATAAAGATTATTCACCTTTATCTCCTGACCGGCCGGTCCCGGATTCCCCATTTTTATATATTCCACCTTCGGATAACTGATATTCTTCAAGTCTATCTGATATTGGGCAGACAGAGTTCCTGCTGCGAACAGACATGCAGATAATATAATTTGCTTTTTCATACTCATTCTTTATGCCTAATATGTTTAATCTAAAAGTCTTATTGCTTTCGTCTATGAATCAGCAATAATTCATACAATCATCAATACTTCAAATTACATAAACTATAATCCCCTGCTTATCAATATTGAATAGATAAGAACCTACAAATATAGCGAAAAAATCAAAGTCAGTCTTTTTTACGAATAAAATGAGAGAATAACTTAAATATTGATGAGACTCTTTTATTTTTATAAAAAATTCACTTCTTTTGTAAGTCTATTAGCCTATGGAAAAAACAGAGACACATATTCTAACAGAAATAGCAGCAGGCAATAAACTGGCTTTCGAACAGTTATTCTTTCAATATCAGCCTCAACTGGTTGCCTTCCTGACCGGACTGACACATGACCCGGAGCTCAGCAGGGACATGGCTCAAGAAATATTTTTATCCATTTGGAATGAACGCAAAAAACTGGAACAGATAAAGTCAATTTCTGCTTATCTCTATCAAATGGCCCGTTATAAAGTATATGATTATTTTGATCATCTAAGCGTAACAGAACAATATACCCAAGAATACCTAAAAAATGGCTCAGGAGCAGAATCCATGGAAGAATGGCTATTCACTCGTGAGCTACAGGCTTTAATTCAGGAAACAGTGAACAGAATGTCTCCCCAACGTCAATTAGTATACCGGATGAGTCGGGAAAAAGGGCTCTCCAATGAAGAAATAGCACTACGTTTAAATATCAGTAAACGAACCGTAGAAAACCATCTGACAGCAGCCTTAGGTATTTTACGTAAGGTTATCTATGTATGGATACTTCTCACCATATCCTGACTTATCTCCCCACTCTTTAATTCTAAATATACTGTTTTAACCGATATGTATTCTTGAACGATCTACTTATAGAAATACTAACACATTAATAAATCCATTCATGAAAACACTTATTTATACCCTCATTGCAATTTATCTGGTATTGCCCCGGGAATTTATTCAGGCACAAATAATTGACCAGATTCCATTTGAATTAGCCTCCGACAACAGAGTCTATCTCAAATGCAAAGTCAATAACAGTGATACATTAAGATTCCTGTTTGATACTGGAGCAACCGATATGATTATGAATCCGAATTCTCCACGATCAACCTATTCCATTCAATTTGACTCACAAGTGACAAACAATGGTGCAACAGGAACAAACTTAATTCAGGCAAGTTCAGACAATGAACTTCAATTAGGGAATATGCAGATCAAAGGACTGCGCTTCCTTTCTATTCCTTATCCTCCAAACTTCTGGGATGGAGTAATCGGCCTTAGTTTCATCAGTCAATATCCTCTAAAACTGGATTATGATACAAAAACCTTATATGTTTATGAAAGATCTTCCTTCATACCTCCGAAAAATACCATAGCCCTAAAAATTGAGTATGCTCTCGGCGTACCACTGATTCCTATACAGGTCAAAGTAAACAACAGAATATTCAATATGAAAGTAGAAATCGATACTGGATCAGACCGGGTATTGGATATGAATACACCATTTGTACGTCAGAATGATCTGCTCGGCACTCAAAGCCCTTTTGCCATTTCCCGCATAACCAGTTCCGATTCCAATGCCGGAGAGCTTCAAAACGTTTTCTTCGATGAAGTCCGGTTGGGTAACATGAATTTCTATAAAATACCGGGAGCTTTCTCAACAGTAACGGAAGGAGTACAAGCCAGTCAGGAAATGGATGGAGTACTGGGAAATAATTTTCTTCAGAGATTTAACATCACTCTGGACTTGCAGAACGGATATATCTATTTAGAGCCTAACAATCTAATATACAAACCTTTTTATCATTTTCTCATTGAATGAAGAATCACGTTAAAACAATATTTTTCCGATTTTATAAAAAAATTGATGATTTCGTTGTGTGTAAACACGATTTAAACCTACCTATATATAAAAGCTCAAAACAATGAAAGAACACGAATCCATCAAAAAACTATTCCAACTATATATTAGTGGAAAACATTTCTCTCAAACAGGACGAGCACTGTTTGGGAAATGGCTACGTGCTCCACAAGATCAAGAAACAAAAGAAGATCAATTACATCAGTATTGGGAAACGGTAGAAAATAAAATATCCGATAACACATGGCATGACTGGAACCGCTTACAAGCCCAATTAACTACACCAACTCTCCAGAAGAAAACCTTCCATATCCAATGGATGAGGTATGCGGCAGCAATAGCCCTGTTGATCATTTCAATAAGCGGAATCTACTGGGCAACAACCCGGCATATTTTACAGCAACCTGTTGAAATGGTTGAATTATTCGTTCAACATGGAGATACCCGTGAAATACTGTTACCAGACAGTTCACGTATCTGGGTTAATGCAGGCTCTACAGTTCTTTATCCTGCCAATTTTGAGAAAATGGATTCCCGCACAGTCTATTTGACAGGAGAAGCTTCTTTCAATGTACACAAAGATCCGGAAAAACCTTTTATCGTAAAAACATCAGCTCTCAATGTACAAGCCTTAGGTACAGTCTTTACTGTCAAATCGTATGCCAGTGAAAATTACACCACTGCAACATTGGAACAAGGAAGCATTCAAGTCAGTCTAAAAGAAAAGCCTGACGAAACATATATTTTAAAGCCAAGTGAGCAACTGATTTATTCACACATAAACCATACTGTTCAACAAAATAAGGTCGACTTATCGCTTTACAAACTAATGCGCAAAGGATATCTGATCTTTGAGAATGTTCCCTTTAAACAATTAGCAAAAGAATTAGAAAAGAAATATGGAGTGACATTCTTATACAATTCAACCCGCTATGAAAATGATTTATATTGCATTAAATTTGCCCCGGATGAAACCATTGAAGATGTTATGGAGATCTTACATCAATTAATGAATATACAATATACCATTAAAGGAAATCATATTATTGTCAAATAATTAAACAAGGAGGATATTATGAAAAAAAGAAAACCGGAAAGGACAGCGGCCAACTACTCTTTCCGGTATTTGAAACCCAGCTATTTTTAATTCATTCAAGATTCAGAAACCTATTAAATTTCTAATGCTAAAATTTCAAACATACAAATTTATGAATTTATCAAATCTAATGCTAAGAGATAGTAGAAAAAAATTATCTCGGCTGCTGTGTATTACAGCATTATCCGCATGTAGTGTATTTGCATATGCTCAGCAACAACCGGTTCACCTCACAGGAAATAACCTTCCATTAAAGAGTGTATTCAAACAGCTTGAAAAACAAACAGAGCTTTCCATCGATTATAAATCGCAAGACATTGATGATTCCCGGATCATCAAACAAATGCCGAAAGCTTCAACAATACAACAAGCAATGGAACAGTTGCTTAACGGCACTGATTGCATTGCAATCTTCAGTAACGGGCACATCATTATCAAGAAGAAAGACACACAAGAAAAGAATAAGCCTACCAAGAAGGTAAAAGGAACCATTCTGGATGCTGCCGGCATACCGGTAATCGGAGCCAATATTATGGTCAAAGGAACAGCTCAAGGAACAATAACGGATCTAAACGGTCAGTTCTCATTGGATGTTCCCGCAGGTACTACATTACAGATCTCTTACATCGGTATGGCCAATCAGGAAGTCAAAGTTGGTAATCAAACTAATCTTTCTATCACTATGAAAGAAGATTCCGAAATGCTTGATGAGCTGGTTGTAGTAGGATTCGGAACGCAGAAAAAAGTAAACTTGACGGGAGCTGTAACAGCTGTAGCTGGAGACGATTTAACGAAACGTCCTGTCCTCAATGCCGAAAATATGCTACAAGGTCAAGTCCCCGGGTTAAGCGTCATTCAGAAATCAGGTCAGCCAGGGAGTGACAATACTTCATTTAGAATTCGTGGTCAAGGAACATATTCTGATGCTGGCTCTGATCCGTTAGTCTTAGTCAATGGTGTACCAGGTTCACTATCATCATTGGATCCATCTATCATTGAAAGTGTATCCGTTCTAAAAGATGCCTCTTCTGCTTCCATTTATGGATCACGTGCTGCTAATGGGGTTATTTTAGTAACGACCAAAAAAGGAGCAGACGGCAAAAAGTTTTCAGCAACCTATTCCGGTAATTTTTCTGTCTACAGTCCAACTAAAATGTTGGATATGGTAACAAATTCAGCAGAATACATGGAACTATACAATATTGCTAAAACAAATTCCCAGCTAGGAGGCTTATATGATGAAACAGAAATAGGGAAATACAGAAACAGCAATGGTTCTCTTGAGTTTCCTAGTTTTGACTGGGTGGATTATATGTTCAATCCGGCCTTTGTTCAAAACCATAACTTGTCTTTATGTGGAAGTTCTGAAAAAACAGATTATAATATAACCTTAAATTTAGCAGATCAGCCAGGTACCATGCGTGGCTTTAATTATAATAAATATAATTTCTCATTAAATCTGAATTCCCAATTAACAAAATGGTTACAAGTCGGAACATATATAAGCGCAAATTATAGCGAAAGGGAAGAACCTAGAAATGGCATAGTTGATGCTTTTTTATGTACTTTAGCTCAAGCCCCAACCGCAATGCCTTGGCTACCAGATGATGGGTCGGGTATTAAAAAATACACATTGGCAGCTTATCCAGAAATTGAATCTGGAAATAAAAATATGCTGGCTATGATTGATTATGATATTATGGCCCGCCATAAAACATATGATATGAATGGACAGATATTTTTTAATTTAACACCATTCAAGGGCTTTACCTGGCATACAAAAATGGCAGGAAGGCTATCTGATGATAAGTTGCACGATTGGTCTGGTGAAAAAGTTCCTCTTTACAATTATCACTCCAAAGAATTTTCACGTAATATGGATTTAGGAGGAGGCTTTATTCCGGGGCTACAAGTAGAAGATGACCAGAATCTCTATCTGAATTTCTACACATATATGGAATATGTTTTTCAACTGAAAGAAGATCATAATTTCAAACTAATGCTTGGATATAATCAAGAGAAGAATGAGCGGAATGTAATTTGGGCAAAACGTAGAGACTATCAGTTTGTTTTGCCTGAATTGGATGCTGGGTCTAATGAAAATATGGAGAACTCAGGATATAAAGAAGAATGGGCTATTCGTTCTGGATTTTTCCGCTTAAACTACGACTATAAAGGCAAATATATGGTAGAGGTAAATACTCGTTTAGATGGGACTTCCCGTATTGCCAGTGAAAGTCGTTGGGGATGGTTCCCTTCATTTTCTCTAGGTTATAGACTTACTGAAGAAGATTTTATTAAAAATCTGAATTGGAACTGGTTGTCAAATCTAAAGATAAGAGGATCTTGGGGACAATTAGGAAATCAGAATATTGGTTTATATCCTTATCAAGCAATTGTTGATTTAACAGATAGTTATCCATTTGATAATGCAACTTTGACACAAGGAGTTGCTCAGAAAAAATACATTAATAGAGATCTGAAATGGGAGACTACTACAATAACAGATGTAGGACTTGAAATATCTTTGTTTAACAGATTAAACTTGACAGTTGATTGGTATAAGAAACAAACTACTGACATTTTAAGAACAGCTCAATTATCTAATTTTGTCGGTCTGGAAGCTCCATATGTCAATGATGGAGAAATGCAAAATACAGGTATAGAAATAGCTGTGAACTGGAATGACTATGTTAAGAGTGGCGCAATGGAAGGATTACAATATAATTTAGGCTTTTATATTGATCGATATCGGAATGAATTAACTCATTTTGGTGCAGATGAAATAAAAAGTTTTTCTATTTTACGAGAAGGTATACCATATAATTCATACTATATGCTTGAAGCTATAGGTATATTTGCTGATCAAGCAGAGATTGACGCTGCCCCCAAACAATTTAGTGACAATACCCGTCCTGGAGATATTCGTTATCGAGATGTAGATAATAATGGAATTATCGACTATAATGACCGAGTGGTCATGGGAGGAAGATTTCCTAAATTTGAGTATTCATTCAATGCAGGATTAAGCTGGAAAGGATTTGACCTGTCTCTTATGTTCCAAGGTGTAGAAGGCAAATACACATATGTAGGAGCTAGTGCTGGAGTTGTTCCTTTCGCTTCATATTGTGGAATACCCAAAGATTATTTGGATGGAATGTGGACTGAAGACAATCCGGAGAATGCAATAAATCCTCGTTTATATTATGATATGGGTGGAACCCGAAATACAAGAGCTAGTTCATATTATTTGAGAAATGCATCATATCTGAGATTGAAAAACCTGATGTTAGGTTATACATTCCCGTCAGAATGGACAAAAAAATTTGCTGTCAATAGATTAAAGGTATTCTTTAGCGGAGACAATTTACTAACTTTTACTCCATATAAAGGTTTAGATCCGGAAAATGACAGAGATGGTTCTTTTTTAGCTTATCCTCAAAACCGAATATTATCATTAGGTGTGAATGTTGAATTTTAATATAAAAGAACAATGAAGAAAATAAAATTATATACAATAGCGGCTATAGCATCGCTCCTTCCACTTTTTTCATGTGAAGATTTTTTAGATTTAAATCCGACTACGCAACCTTCAGAAACTACTTTCTGGAAAACAGAAAATGATTTTAATATGGCTTTAGCCGGAATTTACGGTCAGATGCGTAGTAACATCTATTTTAACGAGCAGTTTGGACTATTTGATGCCCTTTCTGACAACATGTATGCAGGTCATAATGAAGGAAGTTCAGGTGATATATGCCGTGGAAATATAGATTCTAATATGGGAGGCTATATTTCTGATATTTTTAAGAACGCTTATTCTGCAGTTGCCAGAGTTAATATGTTCTTACAAGAAGTAGAAAAAAATACAACATTACCAGTAGAGGTAAAAAATAGATTGATGGGAGAAGGTCTTTTCTTTAGAGCTTATCATCATTCTTGGGTTTATTTACTGTATGGAGATGTTCCGGTAGTTAATAAAGTATTGACCATGGAAGAACAATACATACCGAAAGAATCAGCAGAAACAGTTTATGAGTTAATTATGCAAGATTATGATAAAGCAATAGAAAATTTGCCTGATATTACATATTCTGAGAGCGCAGGACATATAACAAGAGGAACTGCAAAAGCTTTTAAAGCAAAGTTAATGTTGCAGCATGCTTATAAACAGGGGGTTCCAGACATACAAGAAATGACTGAGATCATATCTATTTTAGAATCTATTGAAGGATACTCATTACAACCAGAATATTCTGATTTATTTGAGGACAGCAAACAAGAAGATAGCCCGGAAATTATGTTTTCCGTCAAAAACTTAGCCCCTAATGCTGCTTCCGGTTATGATATGTATATGACAAACTGGCTCATGTATTGTCCTTTAAGAAACTTGATTGATGAATTTGAGCTGGAAGGAGAAGGAGAATGGAAAGGTTCAGCTGCAGCCCTGTCTATAAATGAAGAAGTTCTAAATGGCACAGATGATGAAGCTGCAGCATTAGAGCGTGCCAAATTATTTGAAGGCAGAGATAAAAGATTAAAGGCTACTATATTTCATTCAATGAGACCATTCCCTGAAATTAGAGCCATTGTAGGAGAAACTGATTTTACAGGTTTTGGCTGCTATAAATATTTACAACGAAATCTTACCTTACAAAAAGGAGATTTACTAGATGGCTCTGTCAGCCCACAAGATATGATTCATATGCGATACGGATATGTATTATTGATGATAGCAGAAGCTGAAAATGAAGTTAACGGTCCTACCCAAAAAGTTTATGATGCTATCAATTCCATCAGACGTCGTGCAGGACAAAATGAATTAAAAGCAGGGTTAACGCAAGACGAAATGCGCCATAAAATCAGACATGAATGGCGGGTTGAAACAGCTTTAGAGGGATTGCGTTATTTCGAAATGAAAAGATGGCACATTTTGGATGAAATAGAAAATATAAAAGATCCTAAGTTTGTTGATTATCAACCTAAATTTGAAGAAAAATTTTATTATTGGCCTTTACCACAAAGCGAAATAGATAAAGCTGGAGGTATATTAATTCAAAACCCCAATTATTGATTATCGGCAAACAGTATCAGAGGTATGCCCAATAAATATTTTATTTGACATACCTCTTTCAATCATAAAAATCACTACTGTCCCGTAAAAGTGGATAATTAGTTCTTTGAAATTATTGAAATATAGTCAATTACGCGGTTTTTTA
>ERZ791901.1426-NODE-1426-length-9743-cov-6.236994_pt1 | contig 9743 bp, 11 predicted proteins | sample MGYA00510150_ERZ791901 | MGnify/ENA primary metagenome ERZ791901 (study PRJEB30046, sample SAMN00792058) | human gut metagenome | study: EMG produced TPA metagenomics assembly of the A metagenome-wide association study of gut microbiota in type 2...
GCAGAGCAGAGCAGAGCAGAGCAGAGCAGAGCAGAGCAGAGCAGAGCAGAGCAGACTGGATTGATGTACTAAAAGGTATAGGGATCATCCTGGTGGTCGTTGGTCATGTGAACACAAAAGGCTTTCTAGTTCAATGGCTTTATACATTCCATATGCCATTGTTTTTTGCATTATCAGGTTATATACTATACAAATTTGGAAAGCATATTCCCTTTCAAAAATTTCTGCTGAAGCGAACGAAATCAATTCTTTGGCCGTTTATTTTGTTTAGATTCTTATTGTTTATATATTGGATTGTAATTGAATCTCATTTTAGAGCTTTTGATATGGGACCGATATGGTTTCTTATTATACTATATCTTGCGGAACTTGTAGCATATCCGATTTTTTACAATAAAAGAGGTAACTCTTTTTGGATCGTATCCGTATGTTGTTTAGTTGCTGTTTTATGGTTTACTCTAAAGTTGGTGTTGCCAGCAAAATTTTTGTCATCATGGTTTTTGCGATTTTTAAATGGTTTAATGTGGTACATCCTCGGATATGTATGCGGAATCGTTGAGCAAGATATAAGAATGATATTATTAACATCTAAGCAGAAGATGTTTTTGACAAGCCTACTTCTTTTGCTTTCTGTAGCAATAGGATATTTGAATCCAGCGGTGTCGATGTGGAGTAATTCATATGGAAAAAATTATTTATTATTTATGCTAGGCGGAATTATCGGCTCCATATGGCTAGGATTTGTATGTAAGTGGTTCGTTGCACGGAATACATTCCTACAGTTCCTCGGTCAGAATACGATTACAATTTTAGCTGTACATGAGCCAATTAAAAGAATCGTATTAAAAATTGCTGAAATGGGAATGCAACGTGTAGGCATGAATGTTACTATTACGGAACTTCAGGAAAATACATTGTGCTCATTAGTGGTTGTTGCAGTGGTTCTTGCCATTAGTTTGATAATTGTGAATTTTCTAAGGAGAATCAAATCTAGCTTGCCTAGAAAAATTCGAGATAACCTAATGGCATTTATTAGGTGAGATATTTACGTTCTACATATTGGAACATAAAGAAAAGAGGAAGAAATTATGAACACAACATTACTTATCATGGCGGCCGGTATCGGTAGCCGCTTCGGAACGGGAATTAAGCAGTTGGAGCCGGTGGATGCGTCTAATCACATCATCATGGATTATTCCATCCATGATGCGATTGAGGCTGGGTTCAATCATGTGGTTTATATCATCCGTAAGGATATCGAAAAAGAGTTCAAAGAGGTCATCGGTAATCGCATTGCCTCCATTTGCTCTTCTCATGACGTAACTGTAGACTATGCTTTCCAGGATATCAACGATATTCCGGGAACTCTGCCGGAAGGTCGTACAAAGCCGTGGGGAACTGGACAGGCTGTGCTTGCAGCGAAGAAGGTTATCAAGACTCCGTTCATCGTCATCAATGCAGATGATTACTATGGAAAAGAAGGTTTCAAGGCTGTCCATGAGTATCTGGTAAATGGTGGAAAGTCCTGTATGGCTGGCTTTGTGCTGATGAACACGCTGTCTGATAACGGCGGTGTGACTCGTGGAATCTGTAAGATGGATGAGGATAACAACCTGACCGAGGTTGTTGAGACAAAGAATATTGTGAAGACCGCAATCGGAGCAGAAGCAGACGGAAAAGTGATTGATGTCGATTCTCTGGTTTCCATGAATATGTGGGGATTAACTCCTGATTTTCTGGATGTTCTGGAAGAAGGCTTTAATGAGTTCTTCGAGAAAGAAGTGCCCGGCAATCCTATGAAGGCAGAATATCTAATCCCTATCTTCATCGGTGAATTGCTGGAGCAGGGCAAGATGCCCGTGAAGGTTCTGAAAACCAATGACACTTGGTATGGCATGACCTATCACGAGGATGTCGCAACCGTAAAGGACAGCTTCAAGAAGATGCTGGAGAACGGTGTGTACAAGACTGATCTGTTCAGTGACCTGTAATGAATGTGCTTGAAGTGTTAGCCAAAATCCTCAGAAACATCTTGACTGCTCTGTATGAGCCGTTTGGATTTTCACTCCTGCTTTCCTTCCTAGCCATGTTTTTCTACCTGTATGCTTATGAACCTTCCGCGGCTGGTAAAGGCTGGAAGAGCGCCATAGTGACATGGTATCAGAAATTCAAGGAGAGTGTGTTCTTTCGGAAACTATTCTTCTTGGCCTTTGTGATCTCACTTGTTCTGTTCCGAACATTGTTGAATCGAAGCCAGTGGATGAATCCTTTGGCTGATGTCATGGGCGGCTGGGGCATCTGGGAGACCGTGAATGGCGAGCAGAAATTGACCACCGAGTGCATTGAGAACGTAATCATGATGGTGCCGTTCTCAGCAGTAGTGCTGTGGACATTCGGAGAGAAGATTGGAAACAGCTTGAAGAAGATCCTATGGCAAAGCGGGAAGATAGCATTTTGTTTTTCGATAAGCATTGAGATGCTGCAATTATTGCTTCGTTTGGGAACATTCCAGCTATCAGATATCTTCTATAACACAGTTGGTGGAATGATTGGCGGTTTATTGTACTATGTGGCGATGAAGGCAAGAAAACGTCTGTAAAACTGGATGAAATTGTGATATACTGGGAGCGGAAGCTCCCATGCTGCTCTGATAATCACACACCTCTACGCGGTGAGCAGCAGGCAACGATCTTACGATCGGCGAAGATGTGATAAATGAAGAATTAATTAGAGGAATGATGTGAATGAAGAAAATCTGCAGAATAATTTTTGTAGGAGTTATTAGTTTACTGGTTACAGCTTTAACTACATCATCAGAATCAGTGGGGATTCAAGCAATTTCTGCTATTGCCTCAGGCGTTTTTGGTTTGATGGTTTCTTCGATTTATGAATTTGTAGATACGCATGATCAAGGTCTTAAAACATGGTTTGATACACAGATTAGATATAGAGAGAAAAACATTAGATTGTCTTTTTCGTATCTTTTTCGAATTGAGGTAGATGGAAAATACTTATTAGTGCGCGGACATCGAATGAATAATCAATTTCAACCTATTGGTGGTGTATATAAAGTTTATGATGAGGGAAAAAGTTTCTTGAATCAAATACGTGCGATTGCTGATACATCAATGGGAAATTTTGATGAGACGGATGATTTGCGAATGCAGATAAAAGGAAAGGATTATTTTAAATTCTGGGATTGGTTTGGGTCAATGAGAGATAGAGAATACGATCCGAGACGTGAATTTGAGGAAGAACTAATAGATACCCAATTTTTGCCTGCAGAAGCATTTCAAAAGTTGAAATATCGAAAGGTCTGGACACATAATGTGGGTGTAACGTATTCACAGCCACTTAGAATACATGAAGTAGTATATGCGGATATTTTTGAAATTAAATTAACAGATGGTCAAAAACAAATAATCCGAGATGCAGTAAGACAAAACTCCACACAGATATGTTTGGCAACAATAGATGAGATGCGTTGTAGAAGATATAATAATTCAGTGGAAATGAATTTGGGAAATAATACGCCGTGGCTTATAGGAGAGGAGTGAAACAGATGATTGGTTATACAGAAAATATCATTCTTGAAATATGTTCTAAACTTCAACTTCAGCCGAGTTTATATGCGCTGGCAGATGAAAGATATCACACTATTGCTGATACCATTCAGGGTGATGCTGCATTTGACAAATTAGAATTAAGAATGTATCCGCAAGGATCTTTTAGGTTGAAAACAACAGTTAAACCTCTTAAAGGAAACGAGTATGACTTGGATTTTGTGGCAGAATTACCACAGAATTCTAACATGACACCAAAGCAATTGTATGATCATATCTATAGGATTTTATTAACGGATGGCGTTCATAACAAAATGGTGAAAAAAAAGAGCAGATGCATCAGAGTGTGTTATGCAAATGATTTCCATATTGATATCATGCCGGGGCAAGCGGTTGATCGTTTAACTAATGAAATTATTGTTCCAGACCGAGAACTGAAAAATTGGTATCATCATAGTAACCCGATTGGATATTCAGAGTGGTTTGAAAATCAAGCTAGAACAAGAATCGAATATATATTAAAAAGCCAGAAAATTCAATGTAGTGCAGAACCAATCGAGGAACAAGAAATCATTACTCACTTAGAGCCCTTGCGAAGAGCAGTTCAACTTATTAAACGATACAGAGACATATATTGTGATAAAAATAGCACTGAACCAGTTAGAAGTATCGTGCTGTGTACACTGATGGGCTACATTAGCAGTGATTATTCTAATGAAATTTCAATTATGATGGATTTTTGTAAATTTGTTAATAGAAAGATACAAGCATCAAATGGTAAACCATTTGAAGTAAAGAATCCTGTCATAGATGAAGTGTTGACCGAAAAATGGAAAGAAGATGAGCAGAATTACACGGATTTTGTTAATATGATGGAAGCATTAACTGAAGATCTGAATAAACTTAATTCGGATGCTACGAACGCTTCTGCAATAAAACAACTTCAAGTAATGTTTGGTGAGAATATAACTAATGACGCAGTAAAAAAGAATGCGGAAAAACTTAATAAGGCACGTTTGGCTGGAACAGTAACTGTTGGTGCAACTGGAATATTGAATGCAACAAAGGCGGTTGCTGCTGTAAAGAAAAATACATTCTATGGCGAGTAATTTTAGACGTTTTTTTAAGCATCGCAGATATACATTGCCAGAATTATTGAAGAATTGCAATGAAATTAAAAGAAAATATTCTGAATCCACATATATAGTTAACAAGGGAAAAGTAGTAGTCAATATTTTTTTACAGCCATCAGAAGGTTCGATGAAATACAAGGTGAAGCTATTGGCTAAGATAGGTTCAACGAAAGTGGATGTTTTTGTTGTTGAACCGAATATAAGAGATTTGAAGAAGAAACTGTCAATTCCTCATCTATATCCCGATGGTTCATTATGTCTATATTATCCAGATTATAATGAATGGAGTGCTGAGGATTTGTGGGCAGATACTTTAATTCCCTGGACATGCTTGTGGCTTTATTTCTTTGAATTGTGGCTGGCAATAGGTGAATGGTTGGGAGGGGGAATTCATCCAGGAAAAAGAAATTAATGTTCCAATAGCTGATATAGTTATAGAAAACGAGGTTATCACTTATGCCAAGAACGAAAGGCAGCAAAAACCGTCCCAAAACCAATATCACTAAAGACTACGCATCCCAGATTGCAGAGAAGCAGGAGACTATCGTTTCCCTGACTGCTGAGATCGCATCCATTACCACAAATATTGATACTTTAAAAGCTGATCTGAAAGAGAAGAAGACTGCTCTGAAGAAGACTGAAAAAGAAGCGGCAACGCTGGAAGCGAAGAAGGCAAAGGCAGATGCTAAGGCCGCTGATAATCACATAAAATTTTGTGGAAGGCACATTGGGGCGCTACAAGGTATGGAAAGGAGAACTATGAAAACAACATTACTTATCATGGTAGCTAGTATTGGAAGCCGTTTCGGAACGGGAATCAAACAGTTAGAGCCGGTGGATGATGCGGGGCATATAATCATGGATTATTCCATTTTCCTTTCCTGGTAATGTTTTTCTACCTGTATGCATATGAGCCTACCGCAGCAGGTAAAGGATGGAAGAGCGCCATAGTGACATGGTATCAGAAGTTCAAAGAGAGCGTGTTCTTTCGGAAGTTGTTTCTGTTGGTTTTTGTGGCTTCGATGATTTTGTTCCGAACACTATTGAACCGTAAATTTGTGGATGAATCCGTTATTCAAGATTATGGGTGGCTGGGGCATCTGGGAGCCAGTGAACGGCGAGCAGAAACTTACAACTGAGTGTATAGAGAATGTGATCATGATGGTGCCGTTTAGTTCGGTAGTGATGTGGACATTCAAAGAAAAGATAGGAAACGGTTGGAAGAAGATACTGTGGTATAGCGGGAAGATAGCGTTCATCTTTTCGGTAAGCATTGAGATTCTGCAATTATTGTTTAGATTGGGTACGTTTCAGCTATCGGATATCTTCTACAACACAGTAGGTGGAGTGCTCGGCGGTTTGGTGTACTATGTGACGATGAAGGCAAGCCTGCTTCTATGTGATAAAGCAGGATGATGCTTATCGACCATTTAGTTGTTTAAGTGTTCCGGAAAGCCAGATTGAAAATTTTAAGCTTTCGGATAAAAATAATGCAGACGCAATTTTGTTTAAGTTTTCATTTCAGCGGAATGGTGAGTTGAAACAGTTATATCTCTTCATATTTTGAACTAGGATTTGAACGATGCAAGTCTGATATTATAAAAAAATTATCATCGGTCCCAAATGTAAGATTAATATTCGGGATATGAAAATATTACTTAGAAAATACCATTATATCAATGATATGGAATCAAATAGTATTGAAATTGTGAAATCCAATTGTCCATATACATAATTTTGATTTGAAAAATCATTATTTAGAATAATTAGCCGATAAGATAATCAGTAATGGAAAACGGTTTATGGTTACTATTATGTCAGAGGATTTTTAGTCCATATGATTTCATAATGAATAAAAAAGGGAGAGCGACAAGATGCCAAATTTAGATGAATTATCATTAAAAAAAGTAATAGATTTAATTTTAGATTTTTATATAGAACCTTACGGATATTTAGAGGATGATGTAGATGGTTGCCTGGAAGTAAGAGAACTTATAACAGAGGAATATGTTGCTTTAGATGGAGAATGGTATAAATTAACAGAAGCAGGCAAAAACTTTTTACATGATTATATCAAGACTATTTCAGAACAATTTATTGAATATATAGAAAGAAGACAGTATAGATTACCATTTACTGAAATAATAAGTTGGTTTTATAGAGAATACAATTTGGAATCAGAAGAAGATGGAAAAGAAATAGCTAGTTATATCTGTACAAATTTACATAATTATGGATACAGCTATGAAAAGATTTATAATTCAAGAGAAGGATATATATATCGATTTCAAGCTTTATAAAATAAGCTGCCTACAAAGGTCAGACTCCATGAAATATCAATATGGCGAGCGGAAGCCGAGAGTGTGGTTAAGAAGCTGCTAACCACAGCATTTGAAGCGAGTCTTGAGTCTGCCGCGGTAACGTTGTAGGCTAAGAGTAGACAGCAAGATAACAGGGATAGCTATTGAACACCGAAATCCCAAAGTCACCAGAGGGTCGACATTGTGGTCTGGATGGAAGACAACATATGTATTTATCATTATGGTGAGATTTTACATACCTCTGCGGTGTTGTGTGGAACTATCCATGTTATACAGGGAATGTATATCAATTGGAAAGAACCTGCATTTTCTTCTGGAGTTGTAAACAGACAGTATATCTGATAACCATAGAAGGATAGTAAAAGAAATGTAGAGAAGTAAGTTGCGTGTCAGCAAGAACGAGAATATACAGTTGGTCTAATAGAACAGATATTATGGAAGAAGTGGGGGAGATGAATATAGTTGTAAAAACAGATTTTTGGAAGAAACTAACTCCTTTAAATATTTTGCGGGTGTTTCATTTGCGGCTAATTGGTATTGTTATTGTCGTTACAACAATAGCGTCAATATTTGTACCGCCACTATTCTATATAAATGAAAATCAAATTTTATATGGTATGTCCTGTTTGGCGCAAGTCACGGCTGCATTGTTTGCATTAATTTTGGCTGCATACACAATAGCTGATACGCGATTGAAGAATATGGCTGCGAACGATGAGACTTTACTGGATTATATTCCGGAACTTCAAAATGAGTATTATTATATTATAATCAGAATTTCTGTGAATTGTCTTGCGACCATTCTTTTGTGTTTTGTAATACTTAATATGTATGACAATTTATCTCAAAAACTGTTTTCTGTATTGATGGTTGATACTGGCATATTAGGCGCTATATCTATTGCTTCTTTAATACTTTTTGTTTGGGCTGTGTGTGATCCGAAAGCTTTTCAGCAAAAAGGCGAGGCAATAAAAGATGAAATGGATCAGGCATACGCTGGAAATATGTCAACGGATGATTTTAAAATGTTCCTGGGATATTATAATAGGTTGGAATCACTGATTAATAAATATGCGGCAGAACTGTTAGATGATAATAGTGTATATAAATATCAGCGTAAACGCATGCTGATTTTTCAGGCATTAGATATTTTGATGAGTCGAGAAATATTTGATGAATATATTTACTTAAAGATAGATGAGTTTAGAAGATATCGTAATGCACTTGTCCATAGCATGAATCCTGAATCTATTAACAGTGGGATATATAATGAATTAAAAGAAGTTTATGAGTTGTTAAAAAAAGTTTATTTAGCTGATGAAAAAGAAAAAAATATACATATATCAAAATTATCCGATTACTGTAAAGAACACATTGTAAATGAACTTGATAGAAAGGTGATAGATTATTTGCGATCGCATTATAATGCAAAACTCAATGATATTGCACAAGGTATCGGTGTTTCAAAAGTAACGGCGACAAAGAGTATTAGAAAACTTGTTCAGACTGGAATGGTGCATATTGTTGGCTCAAGTGGGACAGGTACAAGTTACAATTTAACAGAAACGAAAAATTAGGGGGAGGGTAGAAAATACAATTATAAAGTATTATTTTTAAAAATAATAAGAAAATGGTTAATGTATCCGGGCAGGGATAGACAATATATAGTAGATAAAACGAAAGAAAGACACCGCAATGCTCAGAAGGCAGATGGAATCCTTAAGAAGATTAAATATTACTGTGCCCTGCCTTTATAAACAGTCGTTCAAATGAAATAGATATGAATACAGAAAGGATAAGTGTAATAGTTATTACATATGGTGTAAGATGAGAAAAATTAGTGAAAATTACGTATATAAAGAACCTGAAGAAATAACAATTCAGCGAAACAAAATATATAAAAATCAAAGAAATATAGAAGATTTTATAGAATTAATTGAAGAAAATAGCCAGGAGATGAAAATTCAGAAGTTGATAAAAGAAGATTTATCATTTATGGCAGATTATCTGGCGGAGCCGTATGAGGAATATATCTGCTTTTCTAATTATCCTATTGGAGATAAAATTGCAGATTTTGTAGTGCTGACATCAAGATCAAAAATGAAAGTCTGCATTGTAGAAGTCAAAGGTGCAGATTTTAAAATTGTTAAGGCCAATCACTATCAGGGTTTAAATGTACATATGAATGATGCAATTACACAGTTAAAAAATCATATGGAATACATAAACAGAAATTACAGTTCATTCAGAACCCAGATACATGAGGATAAGGATAAAGCAATCAATGAGGAATATAGTGGAAATTATTTAGTGGGTCCTCGAAAAACCCTATTGGTTGACCCACAGAAGGATATAGATGTTAAATATATAGCTATAGGTGGAGTTGAAAGAGAGGACAAGTCAATTGAAGAAAGCCACGAAATTGTAAAATGTAAACCTGCAGATAATTTAGAGATAGTTTCGTGGAACTCTTTTGTGCGTGGGTTGGATGAATACCATGGACATCATCCTGTTCAGTAAAAAACGTTGGACAGATTACCGGAAATCATCTAAAATAGATGACAGGAAAGACAGGACAAATAGAATAATCTAATTGCAGTGGGGAATAGTAACATTATTCCCCTTTATTTTTATATAAGATAAGCCCAAATCGTTCCTGAAGGCGCATTGGGTCGAGTAGACGCACCCCTTACGGTCGTACGCCCCTCACAGAATCCGGACTTGCG
>ERZ791901.1435-NODE-1435-length-9675-cov-2.378794_pt1 | contig 9675 bp, 7 predicted proteins | sample MGYA00510150_ERZ791901 | MGnify/ENA primary metagenome ERZ791901 (study PRJEB30046, sample SAMN00792058) | human gut metagenome | study: EMG produced TPA metagenomics assembly of the A metagenome-wide association study of gut microbiota in type 2...
CAACCGGTGTAACTGGTGCTACCGGAGATATTGGGCCGACAGGACCGACGGGAGCTACCGGTAGTACAGGCGCTGCCGGGGCAACCGGTGTAACTGGTGCTACCGGAGATATTGGGCCGACAGGACCGACGGGAGCCACGGGACCAACTGGGGCTCCCGGAAATACAGGTGCTACAGGTACCACTGGTGTTACAGGGGCCGATGGTGCCATCGGACCGACAGGTCCTATTGGCGATCCAGGCCCACAGGGGGAACCAGGGCCGCAGGGAGAACCCGGACCACAGGGTGAACAAGGACCGCAGGGTGAAACAGGAGCTACACCGATCGTAAGAGTTGGAAGTACGACAACCTCCGAACCGGGTACTCCTGCCGATGTGTCCTACGTTGAAACACCGGACGGCATCGAGCTGAATTTCATCATCCCGCGCGGGGATACTGGACCAGGCGGTGGCGGAGGAGGTCTACTTGCCTATGGTGGTAAGTATAATGATTCCGCCCAGACACTGAATTTGTTAATCGGTGCTGAGCAGCAGCTGCCTCTTCCTGTGGATATGCCTGCTTCCAATGTTGACCTTGCTCCTGTGAATGCATTAACCATAGTTACCAGCGGTGTCTATGAAATCAACTATATGTTCAACGCTTCCGCTTCACTGGGTGCTGCCGTTACCCTTGCTGTACGACGCAACGGTGCAGCCATACCGAGTACGGAAGAACGCCATCTGCTGGCAATCGCAACAGAGTCCATCTATTCCGGCAGTGTGATTGAAACCTTATCAGCCGGTGATATAATCGATATGGCAGTCAGTGCGGCTATCGCCTTAACGCTGACCCTGAGTACAGGCGTTACCGTCACACTGAGTGTGAAGCGTCTGGATGATGCTTTGGCAAACTAGCAGCACTGTCTTAAAGAAAAACACCTCCCTTCTGCTTACATGCAGCTATGAACGGGAAGTGTTTTTTCTTATACATGCTTTTCAAAGGAACGGGCAAGGCGGTAGCATGCAATGGAAAACAGAAAATAACCAAGGATGGAAAACAATAGATTCCACATTTCGGAAACAGATGTCATACAGCTTTCATTATACAGCAGCGGATACAGACTCACCGCATCCAGAACATGAATACCGGCGGCAGACAGTAGCAGTGGAAACAAAAAAATCAACAATGCCGATAACAGCGTAAACAGCTGCTGACGGACACGGACAGAAACCATAAAGCAGAACATGATAATCGGAAGCAGGGCACACATTCGAAGGATTGCCGCCATTATCATAAAGCCTGCAATATGGATACCGGCTGGCAGCTGTGCAAACTCCTGCAGGGACGTAATCGACGCTGTAATGCATGGAAATCCATAGGTTTTTGCATGAAGGAGCAGCTGTGGAAGACGCGCCATGATAAACAGGGCAGTACCGCATAGTAATGCAAGTATCAGCTTTCTGTTTACCAGCGCCTTTTTTGCATGCACGCATGTCTGTAACAAAATCTGCCGTTTATTGCGATATTCAATGCATTGAAGATTCGCTATACTCAGCAGAAACAGGAAGAGAAAGATCAGTGTACTCCAGCGATCAGATACAAAAAACTGTCGCCGATAGCCAAAGGGAGCTACAAACTGACGTGAGGAATCCTGCTTTACATATTCATATTCCTGCAGCACCTCCTGAAAGATTTCCTCCTTTAACAGCATGTTGGAAATCGGCTCCACCTGGCGGCGATACTGCGCCATACTGATTTCTTTTTGATCAAGACGCTGTTGCAGACGTGCCTCCTGTTTGTGCAAATCCTCATAATAGGTCTTTTCCTTCTGAAGAAACTGCTCCTTTTCTTTGGTCAGCTCCCCCTGCAGCGTTTGCATATAAGAGGACCACAACCGTTCCTTTTCACTTGTATACAACTGCGTATGCGAATAGCTGTACAGCTGAAATCCGGCAAAAGCCAGCAGGACGAGCGCTATTTTCTGTACCCAGACAAGCTTATAGCACTCCTGTACCCATAAACTGCAGGTGACGGGCATATGTATACGCTGTATCCATGCCGGAAGCTGACAGCTGCGACCAGAGCGCTCCACCATGATATGCAGCAGCACGAACAATAGTACAGCCGTAATGAAAAGCAGGCTGCCGTAAAGCAATGTTAGGGATACAGGCTGTTGAAACACATTGAAATTCACATAGCCCTGTAACAGCTCAATCACCTGAAACAGGCGAATCGGATTCAGATAATACAGTACACGGAAGGTCCCGGTCGGAGATAGGAATATATGCATGAACAAGGATAACAGAACACAGGCAATCATACTGAGGCAGCTGATTACCCTATGCTTAAAAACCGTGCAGAGAAGCAGCATTGCCTGAGCGAAAATAAAACAGATGCATATCTTCAGAAAGAAAAACAGCAGAAGAAACTGGAAAATGCTGATCGGCAGCGTGGATTGCTGAAAAGCCGCAAGCGATTGCAGGGAAGCAGACAGGTGAATACCGCCATACGCAAGCTCCATAAGCAGAAGATTACTGCCGTAAAACAGGCCAACAATCACAGCGGAGGATACTGCAATGGAAGCTGTCTTCGTATTCATATAGGTATGCCGGCCGCGTAAAGTCCCATACAGCATCGGCTGCAGCTTTCTTTGACTCTCCTGCTGATATACCATGGTCGCAAATAGAAAAATTGCAAGCATGACAAGTACAGCGGTTATGGGATATGATAACGCCTTCAGCAAGGCATCCTGCAGCTGAAAATCAATAGATACTGTATGCATTGCCGCATAATCCTCTTTGCTTTTCTCTATATTGCGGATGGAGAAGCTGTCTTCCTTTGCAAATATGGAAATAGCGGATATCGTTTTTGCCTTCTGTTCGACCTCTTTGAGAAAATCCGCATACCGCTTCACCGTATCCGCCTGTTTTATAATCGGCTGCAAGAAAGCATTTTCCGCTTCCAGATCACCGGTATATAAAGAAGGTATAGTTCCGCTTTGATCAAGCTCGGGAAACTGGTCGCGCAAGGCTGCAATCCGCATCTCCGCCTGCGGGTCGTGCTGTGTTTTCAGATTGCGGATTTGTTCACGTACAAAGGCGAGCTCCACGTCGTGTGCATGCCCCTGCAGATACGTAAAGCGCTCATCACTGGATAAGGTCTGCAGATGGGTGGATAATTTCTGATAGGCTGTTGTTTCTGCGCCCTGCTGCCCCCATGTTTCGTAGGAAAGAAAGCCGATATTGCATAACAGCAGCAGGAAAAGAAACAGCAGAAACCTTTTATTTTTCCACAGCTTATACAGCTCCATTGCATACAGATTTTTCAACATGATGCTTCCCCGGCAAACAGATGCAGATACAGCTCCTCCAGTGAAGCGATACCGGGATGGCAAAGCAGCAGCTCATCAACACCACCCTGTGCGATCAGCTTGCCCTGCTTTAAAAAGATAACCTCATCTGCAATGAATTCCACATCACTTACCACATGGGTTGCAATCAGCAGGGTATGCTCCTCCTTCAGCGAATCAAACACACGACGAAGAGACACCCGCTCCTTCGGGTCCAGGCCTGCCGTCGGTTCATCGAACAGCAGAATTTCCGGACTCCCCAGCAATGCCTGCGCAACCAGGATACGCTGCTTCATACCACCGGAATATGCACCGCAGCGCTGCTTGAGGTGCTGTTGCATATTCACAAGCTCTGCGACACGCAGCACCTCCTTTCGTATCTGCTTTCTGTCAATGTTTTTCAGCAAAGCCATATAGGTCAGAAACCGTTCCCCGCTGAATTCATCATACAGTCCCTGCTGCTGCGGAGCATACCCGAGCAACGCATAATACGCCTGCTTCAGCTCACGGATATCCTTATCATTGTACAAAACACTGCCTTCCTCATAGTTCAGCTGATTGCACAGGATATTCATCAGCGTTGATTTTCCGGCACCGTTGGGGCCAAGAAGTGCATAGATGCCATGGGAAAGACGCAGGTCGATATGATGCAGCACCCTTTTATCCGCATAGGATTTACTTACATTTTTGATTTCCAGCATGCTTCTATTCCCCTTTCACAATGACATCCACCGGTATATAATCCGCCTTGTTGTTCCAGTAGTCCTTCTTTTTTATCAATCCGTAGGCATAGCTGCTTGCCTCATACTGATCCGTACCTGCCCATGTCTTCTTTACCTCTCCGACCTGATCATAGATGACATAATACATGTCCCTGGATTCTCCAAGCAGGCGGATCGGCTCCTGTGTATCCGACATTTGCAGCGTAGCCGGTTTCAAGCTGTCATCCTTCAAGCTGTATATATATTCCTTTTCTCCCAGATACAGGAACAGATGGTCATCTTCACCAAACATCAAGCTGGCTGATGATGTATCCAGCTGCTTTCGAGCATATACCTTGCCATCCTTCATATTCAGCTGCTTCAGCATGCCGCCGGTATCCGTATAATAGATACTGTCGTTGACAAAGACACCCAAAGTATCCGCATCTGTATGAAAGCTTTTTTCCACCCTTCCGCTATCCACATTGACGCGTTCATACGCAATCTCGGCCTGCTGTGATGCGCGGTCATAGCCTGCAAAATCCCCCTTATCCAAAAGCTCTTCCGGATCTTCTTTATAACGGTAGGCATTGACGATAAGATTTCTTCCCATACACCCCAGAATGCTTTTGTTTTTCATATCCGCAACCACCTTTTGTTCGCCGCTGCTCAGTTGTATGGCATACAGCTTTTTTTCACGGACCACCTGTACGGCGGAGCTCATTTCTCCCTCTTCGGTACTCACATTCTCCGTTTTCTCAACAGGAACATACAACACATCCCCGGCTACTGCCCAATCCTCATAGCTGAAGCCATAGCCGCTTGGAAGCTGACAGAGCTCTTTGCGGTTCTTACCATCCAGATCCATTTGTAAAATTCTAGCAGGTACGGTTACAGTCTCATTTTTTTCATTGACAACACTATCCTCATTTGCTATCAGATATACATGGTCCTGCTGAACGATCAGCTGCGTAATCATATCCAGACCTGCATAATATGAGGTGCAGGAAGTGTCATTGTGTCTGCACTCCGGCTTATCACATAAAAAGATTTCTTTCTTATTCTCATAATCGGTATATAAGATATTGGAATACAGGTTCCCTCCACCGTTATCGATGGTTTTTATACGGTAAAAGCCCTGTTCATTTCCATCCCCCTGATTGAGGGAGCGAAACGACCATCTCTTTAGCTGCAGCGCTTCATTGGAGGCACTCTGCTTCTGTGGTTTACCGCCAGCTTTATCCGATATGGCTTGTTCCCTGCTTACACAGCCTGCAAGCAGTGTAATACAGCAAAGCAGCATGCATAGTTTTTTCATTATATCATCTCCTTGCTGCTACTTTAGCATCCGGTTGTATCACAGTTGTATAATCTGCGAGTATCTTCTGTTCACCGTTAATAAGATGCAGCGTTGACAAAAAACAATAGAAAAAAACGCCGATATTCAGCGTTCTCAAGGCTGTATATAATTATACAATGTCGTAGAGGTATGCTGCCCCAATGGTGTGATTCCCATCGTAAATCGTGAGGAATCCCCTAAATCCTCCACCTCGCAATACACCTGTACCTTCGCCTGATAGGATTCATAGCCATATCTGGTATAGGTCCAGTCCTTTAGGGAATCAAGACCCAGATACTGAATCATATTCCAGGCGAATTCCTTACGCTCCTGTTCGCTGTACTGCTTTACCTCATGCCTGTAAAATTCAAGATTCAAAATCTTTTCGGTCTGCTTGTCCAGTGTGAAATCCCCGATATTATCATTCGCTGTATTTAGGCGGTATACCTGATTCAGCTGCCAGACACCGCTTTTTTCACTCATATGGGACAAAGTGCCGAATTCGACGGAAAAGGGCTCCCCCTTCTTCAAATCCAGCAGCTCATAGGGAAAGATTCCCTGTGCAAGCAGCTTATTCAGCTCCCTGCTATATTTCTTTTTTACCTCTGTAAGCTGACTCTGCTGCTTCTCTGTATAGGCACTCATATCGGACAGATGAAAGCTTTCATTATCCATCATGGTTTCATTACCCTGATAGAAATTGGCATATACTCTGGAGACAACCGGATAGTTTTTGGCGATATCCTCCGTGGATGACTGCCACACGATATCCTTATCTACTGCAACGCTGTCCTGAATGTAAAAGATACCCAGCGGCAGCAATACAGACAGACTGCAAACGCCCAGACACAAGGCAAATGCAATTCTAGTTTTCATGATCGACCACCTCCAGCAGCATCGCAACAACCGTTCCCTCATGCAGTTTACTGGTAATCAGCAGGGGACTGCCATGCAGATCGCAGATTCGCTTGACGATACTCAGGCCAAGACCTGCACCGCCCTGTTGCCGGGCTCTTGACTTATCCGCCATATAAAACGGCTGGGATGCCTGCTGGATATCCTCTTCCCGCATACCGATTCCATGATCCGTTACCGATATGCGATAGCTCTTCCCGCACAGCTCTCCCTTTACGAGTATTTCCTGAGCGGCGTCGGATGCCTTGATGGCATTATCGATCAGATTGCGCAGGGCACTGAAGAGCAGCTCCTCCAACGCATACACCGTACAGGAAGCACAATGGAAGCAAAGCCGATCCGTAATGGAAACAGCATCGTAATATTGGCGCAGCTGCTTCACCACACTGGCAATAGAAACGGGCTGCAGCTGTATGTCCTTCCCGCTCAGGGATAGAAGATCCATTAGGGTATAGGACAGTTTTTCCAGACGCTTGCCCTCTGTATAAATATAATCCGCACATTTTTTCCTTGTGTCCACATCACAGTCATACGTGCGCAAGGTGTCCGCAAACCCGAGAATCGCCGTCATCGGTGTCTTGATTTCATGGGCAAAATTGCTCATAAAATCCTCCCGCTGTGCAAGGTTTACCTCCAGCTGTTGAATGGTCTGCTGGGTCGCTTTTGCCATCTCATCAAAGCTGCGGCTCAGCTCTCCGATTTCATCATCACTCTGGATACTGGTGCGTTTCTCATAATTCCCGGATGCGATGCGGCGGCTTGCCTCATGCAGCTTCAGAATCGGTTTGCTGAGATAGACGGACAGCCGCTTCAGCAGCAGAAAGGAGAACAGCAGGACGCACAGCAGTGTGAGAAAAAAGGTTTGAAACTGCCGGTTTCGCTCCTGAAAGCAGGATGTGATATCATAACCGCTTTCCAAAAGATAGGTGAATTTCCCAACGGTGATCTGACTGCTGACCAGCATGATACGGGAATTGTTATAGGAGACAATGCGATAGGTCTGCGGATCATTCAGCGAATGCTCTTCAAACAGCTTTTTCTCCCCTGTCGCATACAGCACGGTATGCTTTGTATCCAGCAAAGCATACTGGGTTTGCGGCTGGTTCATATGACTGGCAACCTGCTGAAGATAATACATTGAGCGGCTTCTTATTGCCTTTTCATCACTCCCAAAGGAGGTCAGATTGGATGTGGCATCCTGTGTCAGCTTGGATTCCAGAGAAAAGGATTCCAGATCGTGCGTCTGCATATTGCGGGATATATAGGATTGCAAAAGGTGGTCATGATTCTGTACCATCATAAAGGTTGCGCCGGTGGAAAACAGAATCGCGATAACTGCAGTGCTGCTCAGTGTGAGCTTATCGCTGAACTTCATCCTTCACCTCCAGCATATAACCGATTTTATACACGGTCTGAATCACCCTGTGCCAGTCCAGCTTCTTGCGCAGACGCTGTATATGCAAATCCAGGGTGCGTGTCTGTTCAAACTCCTCCTCATGCCAGACCTTTTCATACTTCGTATCGCGATACAGTGCGATATTTTTATTTTGAACCAGATACAGCAGCAGCTCATATTCTTTTTTTGTCAAAGCGATGGTGCGGTTCTCCTTTTCCACCAAACGGGTCGCTGTATGAATCGTGACATCCAGTACATGGATATCCTGCATACTTTTATGATAACGGCGCAGCACACTTTCCACTCTTGCCGTAAGCTCATCCACCGCAAACGGTTTCACCAGATAATCATCCGCTCCCATATGCAGACCCTTTACGCGGTCCTGCACACTGCCCTTTGCCGTGATAAAAATTACCGGAATCTGCAGCTGTGCAAGATATTCCATCAGTTCATAGCCATTGATTTTCGGAAGCATGATATCCAGCAGAACCAGATCATAGCTTTGTTTCTCCACCATTGCTGCCCCCATTTCCCCATCCTGCGCATACTCGCATTCATAGCCGACTCTTTTCAGATTCAGCATCATCACCTCTGCGATGGCCCGTTCATCCTCAACAATCAGAAGCCGCATGCTATCACCTCTTTTCTGTATGATACATAATTTTTGTATCCAAATTGTATCCTGTCAACTTTTATTTTACCATACTTTATTAGAAGCCGCTTGCTCTTTAGCTGGCGGTAGTTCACAACCATTCCGTACAGCTTCCATGAAGTACTTATCAACTTAAAAATACAAATAGCGATCACTACAGTGTATCTTAAACAGTATTGCCATTCATCAGCACACCTTCATGCAGGAAAAGGCATAGCAAATGGTAAAACATTACCTACAGCCCTGTATACAGAGATAACGCTGATTACCGAAGAACCTGAAAAGAAAAGTCATCCCTTTTCTATACAGGATGGCTTTTCTGTTGTGTTCTAAGTATTTTATTCTGGAATTACAGACAGCTTATTTCTTGTCAGATTTATGTAATCGTTTTCTGAGTGACTCAAAGGTATCACATTCCAGTAGTAAAGTGGACACAATCTGCATTTGCTCCTCAGTTAATGCCTGCAGCCACGTTGCGCAATCCTCATGAAACTTGATTTGCATCTGTCTGTGTAAGAGCTGCCTCTCTCCTTCCATTTTTCCGGCAGCTTTTCCCTCGTCAAAGCTGTCACGCAAGCCGTTGCGGTAACGTGCCTCTCCCATTTGAATCGCCATAGCCGTTGACCACAGCTCATCATCCTTCTGCATTTCCTCATACTTGTTCATGAATACCCTCACCAACCTTTCCTTTGACTTCAGTATATCATTTTTTTCATTATTTTCAAACAGATACACCAACTGTTCAAAGTCATTCAGCCTCTGCATTTCCTTCTCCTTTACGATGTCATTGATTGCCGGCATATGAACAAAGGTGCGAAGGATGAGCGGATAGCCGCTTTCATCTTCTCCCTGCTCATTGCGCATCTGATAGTGATTGATCAGATTTCTGTTGTTCCATGCATACTCATCAATGAAGATAATTTGATAAACCGGCTTTAATTGATCATAAAACTCACCGCTTTTCAGCTGATTGTTCAACGCTCTGGCACCGTAAAATTCAAAGCGCATCATTTCCGCTATTCCCCTACAGGTCGTCTGCATCTCGATATTGAAATGACGGTTTTGTTCATCCTTTACATGCACATCCAGAATGATGCGCTTCTTTCCGATGATGCCCGGATCCAGGTTGGGATTGAGTACGGTGCTTTCCTTTACCCTGATTCCGGTAACACGCTCAATGATGGTGTTGCGGGCGTACACAGAGCCTTCATCCTCACGGGAAAGGGTGTACTTAAAAAATAGATCGTTACTGTAGTTGAGTTGATTCATTGTGTTTGACATGTTTATGTCCTCCATTCTGTAAGGGCTTCTTACACCCCTATATACGTATGGAAGATACTGAAT